>Ga0228710_1000379_pt1 | contig 53419 bp, 42 predicted proteins | sample MedpolnodulmetaG_FD_177995 | JGI IMG/M metagenome (GOLD analysis project Ga0228710, IMG submission 177995) | Root nodule microbial communities from Medicago polymorpha collected in Santa Monica, California, United States - pink nodules | ecosystem: Host-associated > Plants > Roots > Nodule... | reverse complement strand
CAGACTCTGAACCTGAGGACAGTTATCTAGAACGTAAAAGAAGAAGTTTCCAAAAACACAATTCAACCCCCCCTTCTTGTGGTTTTTCTCACCTTCAGTTTCCAGCTTCCAGCGCCAAGTATCAGCTGAATCAACCTGCAAGGACACATTTTGGAGTAATATGATTAGTTCCCCCAACACCTCCTCCTCCCACGCCAAGAGTCTCCTCCTCCACGACCACGCCCGACCATCCACCCCCAACCTAACAGACACATATCAAACACAGACATATCCTTAACCAAAGATAACTCAAATAATCTAGGGAACTTGTCACGAAGGGGCACGTCGCCCACCCACACCTCCGACCAAAACCAAGTATTCTTCCCATTTCCCAGAACACGACTAACATTATGTCTAAACCACGCCTCGCTACAAAGAACATGGACATCTCGCCACCACCATGAGGCCTCTCGCCCACCACCCTTCACACGACCCTCCTCCAAACCATACCTAGCTGACAACACCTTAAACCACAAACTCTCCCTCTCAATCAACATCCGTAAACCCCACTTACCAAGTAAGGCGTTATTAAACTCCTTAATTCTCCTTAGCCCCAAACCTCCAACCTCCTTACTCCTGCAAACAGTATTCCAATCCACCCAAGATATTTTCCTGTGGTCCTCACTCCCCCCCCAAAAAAAAAACAATTTAAAATAGATTCAATAGAGGAGATTATACCTGCTGGAGCCTTGAAGAAAGAAAGAGCATAAACAGGCAGAGATGATAGGACAGATTTCAGTAAGACCAGACGACCGCCGAAGGCTAAATATTTAGAGTTCCAGCTTGACAGTCTAGATTTAATACGATGAAGTAGTGGTTCCCAAAAAGCCAATCGCCGAGCATTACCACCTATAGGTAAACCCAGATATACAAAGGGAACTGTGCCCACCTTACAACTCAACACCATGGCCGCTTCCGTTAACCAGGAGGTAGAGACATTAACCCCTACCAGCTGACTCTTAGAGAAATTCACCTTTAGACCAGACAAGTTTTCGAAAAGCACAAGGACCGCCCGCATAGCACAAATATTAGCCCATGATTTATTTCCCAAAATCAAAGTATCATCTGCAAACTGAAGATGAGAAACAGTCACAGAATCTCTACCGCCCACTGTGTAACCAGTAAATAAATTACTGTCTGATAGGGAGTTCATCAAAACATTAAAACCTTCTGCCGCCAACAGAAACAAGAAGGGAGAAAGAGGATCACCCTGCCTCAACCCCCTTCCCAACTGAAACTCACCCGTCGGAGAGCCATTCACCAAGATAGAAGCTGTGGCTGTCCCAACGCATTCTTTAATCCACTTCCTCCAAAGAGTCGGAAAACCCATTTTCAACATCACCTCTTGTAGATAACCCCAATCAATTGAATCATAAGCCTTCTCAAAATCTACCTTGAACAGTAACAACTCCTCCTTACATCTACGTGCTTCATCCACTATCTCATTAGCCACCAGAATACCGTCTAGAATCTGTCGCCCCTTAATAAAAGCGGACTGAGAGTCCGAAATAACTGAACCAATCACCATCCGAAGCCTATTAGCAAGCACTTTTGCCAAGATTTTATACAAGCTGCCAACTAAGGAAATTGGACGGAAATCGTTGAGCCGTTGAGGACTATCGACCTTAGGGATAAGAGCTATGAAGGTACTGTTTATCCCCTTGGCCAATCGCCCATTCCTATGAAACTCATGAAGGAAACACATCAGATCATCCTATAAGATATCCCAAATTTTTTTGATGAAACCAAAAGAGATGCCGTCAGGCCTCGGACACTTGAAGCTGTCGCAATCCCACACCGCCGCCTTCACTTCTTCCACACAGAAGGGCTTTGTGAGGCCGAGCCCCTCCCTGTAGGTTACCTGACGAAAATTCAAAGCCTCCATAGAAGGGCGGTTTACACTGACTCCCTGAAAATGACTTGAGAAGTGAGAGAACACAGCGCCGCGCACATTATCGACACCTTCAACCAACACACCATTTACTAGAAAAAAAGTGATAGCATTTCGGCATTTTCTCGACGACATAATGCCATGGAAAATTTTTGAGTTTGCATCCCCTTCGCGACTGTTGCCAAGAAATACTCGTATTCATCCGAACCAAGGAAAACAGCTCTTCCGTACAGTCATGAAGGTCCTCAACCTCAGCATCAAGTAAAACCTCCACTTCTCCCTTGGAGTCCAGAGTAGCAATTCTATCCTTCAGAGTCGCAATCTTAGCTGGTAAATTTTGGGAATGGGCTTGATGCCACTCCCGCAGAGCCAATTTGATTAATTTAAATTTTTCTTTCAACACAAAACCGCCCCAACCGTCAACCTGAAAAGCATTCCATTTTTCACGGACAAAGTTATTGTACCCAGCAAAATTTTCCCAGCATTTTAGCATCCGAGACGGTTTTGGCCCCCAATTTTCTTCATCCACCGACAAAATCAAAGGACAGTGATCAGACAAACCACGAGCCGACGCCATTTGACAACAACCAGGCCAAGACAAACACCAGCTTTCAGACAAAAGAACACGATCAATACGACTCATCGACCTCCCGTCCCCCCGAAACCAAGTATAACGACGGCTTCGCAGAGGGAGGTCGATCAAGGAGTTGTCGACAATAAACTGATTAAACAAGGCATTCCCCACGAGATTGACGATAGGCCCTACACTTCGCCGTTCCTCAGCACATCGGATAACATTAAAGACACTGCAAATACAAACATTCTGATCAGCAACTGACAACAATTTATTAGAAATATTCACCCAGAGAACCTGTTGACGAGTAGCATCGCAAGGTGCATAGACATTAAAGACAACAAACTGCTCTCTCGTCTTCTCAAAACTACCCGTAATCACTAAGACATGCTCGAAAGACCAAGACGACCACACCACCACTTCCTTACTGTCCCACAAAGATAACAACCCACCCGACGCACCAATCGACGGTTGAAACGAGAACTCCACATCCACACCACCCCACAACGACTGGCTCAACTGCACATCTATACGAACTAACTTTGTCTCTTGAATACACAAAATCAAGGGTTTTTTCTCCCTCACCAAATTACACACCTCCCTCCTTTTCTCAAAGCCACCTAATCCCCAGACATTCCAAGAAATTATCTTCATCTAGACACGCTCGCACCACACCAACACCTCACCCCACACCAACACCTCACCCCTCCACCACCGACTTCGGCCTAATCCCCCTTCCCTCCACTCTCAGAATTTCTCCTTCCCCCTCCGGACAAAACATCAAACATGTTATTTTTATCTCCCTTGAATTTGAGACCCACCATTTTTCCTATATTGCACACATCGTCATTAACCACTTTACTGTTACCATGTAAAACCAGCCAATTAGACCAGTCGTTGTTAACTGAAGGAGTAGAGCCACCCAAAGAAGACCCTTCGTCAAAAATTACTTTCACCTTAGGAACATCAGAAACCGGCCTACGCTTCTTCTCTGACTTTCGTAAAGCTCGAAGCACTTCTTGCCGATCTTTGTCTATAAGTCTTGCAATACACTTCAAACATTGAGCACTATTGCGCAGATACCCAATCTTCATCTTCATTCCATCCTATCATTCCATTCATCTTCATTCCATCCTATCATTCCAAATCCAATCCAAAAAAAAAAAAAAATTAACAACAAAAGTTAGAGATCCTCTTCTTCTTACACTCTAATCCTCCATTCTCAATTTTATCATCATCAACCTTATCACCACCACCACAACATCATAAATATCATCATCAACCTCATAAATATATTTGCTGATTTTCATACATCAGCGGTCAACCATATATATTGCCACAATCCAACTTTATTCACCCATTATTTTCCAGGAGCACTAGCATTTTGGCATTCCCAATCCAACAACATCACCCATTTTGGCATCAACCTCATGAATCCTCTCACTTCTTCCCAATGTTGATCGGGCTTCTCAAAATTTAAATCACACATTTAAACATAAACATGAATGTGAGTGTTATTTAGAGAGAGAGAGAAAACTTAGTTTTTAGAGAGAGAACGAAAAAGGAAGAAGAATCCGACGCGGACGCCGCCGCAGCAACTGATGTCGTCAATCCAAGATAGTTGCAATCTGAGGGATCAACGGTAAAGGGTTGAATCTGCGCCACAAAAACACCAACAACAAGAGAAGCACCCCATCAGATAGCATTAGAGGGAGCAGGTACAAAACGGAAAAGGAAAACTCCCTAAGTCTGCGCCTACAAAAAAGGAAACAGCACCAAAACAAAAATCTGCAGTTGCACAGCCGAAAACAGAACAGCAAAATACAGCAAACAAAAGGTTGAGATTTAGAGGAAGAAATGAAGAAGAAGAGGAAATAAAAGATTGAGATTTGAATTTTATATTTAATTTTATTTTCTGAATTTTATAAAATTCAAATCTCAATCTTTTTCAAATGTTTTCGGAAGTACACTTTCGGACATCATATTTTGTTTAGATTATACTTCTGAACGGCACAAAATCAGATTTTTTAGATGTGTACAATCAAAATGATATAGAGGGTGTGAAATGTTCTTCCCTAACATCTGTTGATAGTTATTGATAGAAGAAAAGGTGGTTATGAAGAACTTATATTACAGGATGTGGATTTGTCATTAAAGACAAATTATCAGTACATCAAGACCCATAATAGTTTTGGGTTAGGACTTATGAAGCACAGACACTCATCGGGTTAGGCGTGTCCCAGTGTCGGACACGTGTTGTGTCCAACACCGACACAACACTTGTAACTACATTGAATCATGTGATTTTCTCAAATTATTTGCGGTGTCAGTGTCCGTGTCGTGTTTGTTGTTCGTGTCCGTATTCTTACATAGGTTAGGACACATGAACACACTGTATCTGATAGTCTTCTTGCAATAAGTCATACTGAGTAAAATGAATTAGTACTTGATCATAAGCCTTTCATTTTAATGCTGCAAGATTCATTTGCATTAGTGTATATTGTTATCTAGGCTTTTATGTATACTGATGAATCATTAAGGTCTAGTAAGTAGTTTCAGTAATAAATTTCTTTCAAAAAAAAAAGTTTCAGTAATAAATTAATTGTAAAACTAGTATTCACCTCTGGATGCAAATTAACCGGTAACAACTAAACTAGTAATGTAAACTTTTTTATTTTTTTGTTGAATGATAAATGTCGGTAATTAAATCCCCTAAAAAAGATGTTAATATTAGTTGTTAGATTAATATTTACTCATTTGTTCGAGTTTAAACCTATGACCTCCATTTCTTTATCCATTATCTACAACTAGTTGAGCTACCCAGTATAACACTAACAGATGCACAATTTCAAGGCTTCCTTGAAGATTTTGAAATATAGTGTTCTAATTTAATGATTCTTATTCATTATCGGAGATGGTATAGACGTAGTTAATATAAAATTCTGTTGAGGATCACGATTCAAGATATATGATAGATTTATATGGAAATGCCTCCAAGGAAAAACTTTTCCGATGGATGTATATCAAATAAATAATGACTATTTTTGTGCCAGTATAATTTGTGCGTAGAGGTGTCAAATGGGCTGGCCCGGCCCGAGTGGGCCAACTACATAAATGGGTCAGTCTGACCCAGCCCATTTATAATTGGGCCACAATTTCTTGAGCTCGGCCTGGGCCATGTGGAAGTGACTTTCAAAAAATGAAGTTTCATTTTCGATCAAAAAAGGATGTATATCAAATAAATAATAACTAATCTTGTGCCAGGATAATTTGTGCCTAGAGGTGTCAAATGGGCTGGTCCGACCTGAGTGGGCCAACTACATAAATGGGTCAGTCTGACCCAGCCCATTTATAATTGGGCCACAAATTCTTGAGCTCGGCCTGGCCCGTGTGGAAGTGACTTTCAAAAAATGAAGTTTTATTTTCGACCAAAAAAAATGATGTTTTATATAATTGTATAGTATTTTTCTGATTCCATAAGCAGCTTATGTGTTTGCTTGTACAGTCGCTGTAGATAAGTAAAAATTATGAAGAATGCCAATGATTATTGACACGAAAACAAATATATATATGAAAAAACAAATGCCTTCCAAAATTATTTAACTATCCTTTTCACTAACTTTTTGAACTTTACATTTTTACAACTTACAAAGGCTAAAATTGGCAATTCAAGTTTCAAGAATGCGTCACTGTTCTTTTGTCAATTTGGACCAACAATACCCCTGTCACAAACACTAACATCACTAAAACAAATCAACTTTTTAAGGCTATTTTGGGTATTTCGCAACTAAATCAACTTTCTAACGTTTATCTAATTCAACTTTACAACTTTACTAAATATATCCCCATCTCCCTTTTCTTTATAATTTCATCTTTCTATAACATTTTATCATTGATTAATTTTCAAAAGTTCCAACTATGTTATTTCTCATTCATTTTTTTCCTGCATATTTCTTTACCAAAACATCATTCATTTTTATTGTTGAAAACACATATATGCTAACCTCTTTTTTCCTACATATTTCTTTTTGTAGATTTAACAGGTTACAACAGATATTCAAATATGGTAACATTCTATCTTCAAATAATGGTCGTGTTATTAACTTTCTTCCTTCTTCAATTATGAATAATTTTCATATTTTGTTTATCCTTCGTAGAAATACATGAGTAAACTTATGAGATAAGTCTACAGAAAAAAAAAAATTGGTAAGCTTATGAAAAATTTCTCATTATCAGCTATCAACTATCTATGTTACTTTCTTTTTCCTCACACAACTCTATTTTAATCAAAAGTGTTTTTCTAACATTTCATTTATTTATTTTGCAGAAAACTTATGTTTTTCTTTCTTACAAAATTTTATGTCTTTTTGTTAAATCACATATACTTGCAGAGAGACTCATTAAACAATTAAAAATTATTCTTTTTGATTAGGAATAACAAAAATAACACATCTATACAAAAAATATCTTTTGTTTGGTCAAAATAAAAGTCTTTTTTTTTTACTAAACATAGAAAAATATTACAGATCCATACAAATCTAGATATATATCAGATCCAAAAAACATAAACAGATTTATTAATCTAAAAACAAAATCATATGTATGAAACATGATTCAAGAGGGAGAAAATATTAAACAAAAAAACACCAAAATCATATTTAATCGTATAATTTTGTTGTTGTTGTTGTTGTTTCAAGTATGACAATGGTGGAGAACAAAATATTTCGTCCTCATCATGACATGAAGACCTACCAACAACAGAACGAGGTGAATCTGATGCACTACGAACTCCGGCATGGTGGAGCCGACTTCCGGCATGGTGGTTGCCGATGAAGTTGCTCTGATGGTCTTTCTTTTATGATTGTTGGTGTGGTAGTTAACATGAACAAGATGATTAAATTTATTGTTGGTGTGGTAGTTAACATGAACAAGCATTGTTGACGATTAATCATTTACACCTAGTTAATCTATGTATCATGTACATATCACTCACCAATTCAAATATCATTCATCACCTTATCGTTATCACGTAACCAATTACAAGTTAACATAACATAATTCATCATTTCTCAAAGTCCGTCTATTTCCACATTTCACAAAGTTCTTCTATTTTTATCATTTCACATGAATTAATCTACTTCCAATCTAAGTTTGGTTTAATCATTCATATACATCAAATTATACTTCAAATAATTAAGTTTAGGCATTTGAGACTCATTAGAAACCTTAAAAAGTTGCGAAATTGGAATTTCTCGACATAGTACACGTCGCACGGTCGTGTACATTGGACGCACGATCGTGCTATCCAATGTCAAGTGACACACACGGTCCGTGCCCCAGGGGCGCACATTTGTGCCACACTGACAGGACAGTGATCCTGAATTTTTTCCGTTTTCACACGTAAAACTCTGTTTTCAAAACCGTTTTCGATGCAATTTACGTCAAATTCGTCCCAAATACTTAAACCACTTATATTCAATCAATTAACATCATTTCTAACCCAAAACAACTTAATTCAACTTACTTTAACATCAACTAATCCAAATAATCACTTAAAACAACTTATCTCATAAAAATTCATTTTCACCAACTTAATCCTACCCGAAACAAGTTCCATGAATGTTACCCATTTCTCACAAAATTCACCACAACAAAACGATTTCATCCAACCATGGTATTAACATCACAACATCCATGAATATCAACATAAACTCGTACCCAATAACATAACAAATAGATAGAACATGGATTTAGCAATAATCATCAACAACTTCATGAATTTCACACAAATAAGCTAAAATCTCAAAAACACTTATTCTATATAATCAAACATGAGTTTTAGAACAACAACAACATGATTTCACAACTTTTCTCATACCCAAAATAAGCATGATTTCATAATAGAGCACAAAAATTCACTTATTTCATCAAGAATTCATGAAAACACAACAAACACAACAACCAAGATTCTACCCATTTGAACAATCATTCCTAAAGATGAATAAAGCTCACACCCATACCTTATAATCCCAAAAGCTATGCCTCCTAAGCTCCAATATACTCTTCCTCTTTAGTTCATCAAGCTTTCTCTTCATCTCCCTTGACATTCTTCTATTCTTCCTCTTTGTCTCTATTTTCTATCTTCTCTCTCTTTGCCTCTTTTACGAAAACTTATCAAATGATTTCGCAACCCTAATTTGTGACTACTAACTCTCTTATATAGTTACATCAATTGTGTTTGTTTTCTCTTATTCTTATTGGGCTTAGTAACTATTCTCACTCAAAAAAATAACACTACTCAATTACTTCACTTAAACCCCCTTCATTACTTATACACCACGATTCTCTTAATTACTCGAAGTTTCTTCTAACTTCATTAATTTATCCCCCACTTCTAAATTACTAAAATACACTTCATTCTAAAATTACCAAAATACCGTTTATCCTTAAATGATCAAAGTACCCTTATCGTCTAAGAATCCACTGACCCGCCAAATCAACACATCAAATTATAAATTAAATAAATATAATAATATCCTAAAAATCGGGATGTTACAATACCCGTTGCTCATCCTTTATGGAAGACCATTTACACTACTTACGTGATTGCCCTCATTCCAAGGAGCTTTTGCTTAGCTTAGGAATGGGAGGACAAAGAGATTTTTTTTCTCCCTAACAGAAGCCAGAACTTGGGTCAAGCAAATGACATGTGGTACTCTATCGGTTTTATTTCTTGCAGGTTTATGGCGGCAGGCTTGGTGCTGGAGAAATAATAGTATTTTTGAGGGAGAAATACTTATATGAACACAACACCAAATCAAAATCACTTAGGCAACACTCATTAAAATATTTATCATTTAATTATTTCAAAAAGATATATTTTTTAATTCTTTTCTCTTTCATACTTTTCTTTTTTATGTGTGTGTGTCTAAATGACACATATTTATGCTTGTGACCAAGCAAGTGTTTCTCTTTTTAAGGAACAACCTTATCAGATTCATGAAGTGGTGAGGAAGACTCAAGCATTGGATGATGAGTTCATTACTCTTTACCAACCTACGGGCTCTAACACATGTATTGCCCAAATTTTAGTGCATTGGGAACCACCCCTCGAGGGTCTCATCAAACTTAACATTTATGGTAGTTTTATGAAAGACATTTCTCGTCTAGGCGCTGGTGGAGTTTATCGTGGCCATGATGGAAACTGGATAGTAGGGTTCACTTACTTTGCAAATGGTGGTGATGCACTCTTGACGGAACTTCTTGCTATTCAACTTGGGATTGCAACTTGTTATGCCATCCGCTGTACAAACTTCATTTGCGAGAGTGATTGTTTGGAAGCGATAAACCTTATTCTCAATATGACAAATGTAAGTTTGCAAGTGTATGTCTTTGTGTTACTAGAAATCTCAGATACCTTATAACATGAGACTATCAATTTAGTTCACATTACAAAGGAGTAGAATAAATGTGCTGATTTTATGGTTAAGAAGGGTGTTCATACTTACTGAAATCATCCACTAAATGACTTAAAGTCTCACGTTCTAAGAGTCAAACTATCTAACACCACAAAAAAAATTATTTTCTCGACAGAGATTTATTTACCCACGGGCACCATAGTAGTTCTCATTTTCAAAGATTCCTACATTAGTTCTTAATTCTTATAACTTCAGCTCAAATTAATTGATAAAGCCGTCCATTCTGACTTTAGGTAATGGAAGATGAGTGAACTTTGTCAATATTGAGAAATTGTGAATTTGTGATAAGCTAGACATGATGGAAAGCCGCCAGCTAATAAGAAAAAATTCTGGTAATATTCATTTTTCAACCATTTATAGGAAAGAGGCCAACCAAACTATAGATCTAGGGAGACATTAATGATTGCTAATAAGACTAGATGCAAATCAGTACCATTTCCACTTCCACTCCTGAAAATTGAATAAAATTAGCTGTAATATTTGATTTTCTAATAGTCTTTAGCAAACATTTCCTCAAGAAAAGAAGTCTTTAGCAACATAAGACTGTCAATTTGACCCACCAACCTCCTTTATTTTTTCTATTGAAAAAAACATATATTAATTTTTTTGTACTCAACATAACTTGAATATGAGTAATGAGATAATTACTATTTTGAATAAATGGTTAATTTTGCTTCTAAAATTGTAGTGATGTTATTTATATAGTCTCATATTATTAATATTTTAAAATGATTAGTGAAGTTGTAAAATGTTAATCAAATTTATTCTTCTTCGTAGATCTGCCCTCAATCTTTGTATTCATCTTTTTATTTTAACATATAATTTCACTTTCACTTTAAACAAAATATCATTGACATTATTCACTTTTAGATGCATCCTCAATAATATTGACAACATAATGTTTATTTTTGAAGAATAAAACAAAACGATATTTATTCATTTAAATTAATAGAGTATATCAAATACAACCACATACTTAACATCGCTAATAACATAAAAGATGAATATGTGAACAAATTAACAACATCCAAATTAGTAGTATACAACGATGAACGCAACAAAATAATATGATAAAATCAGAGTGAATGGAATACTCATGTCTCTTGACATGCAACGTTGATGTCCAAATCATTGATTGAATCAGCAATTGGATGATGTCAATCTTTCATTAGAAACCAAATGAGCATTGCAATAAAACAAGAAATCAAACAATATCACACAAGACGACGAACAACACTGCGCTGAGATGACAAAATCATAATAAAAAACTAAATCTATGTGAAAATCACTTATTCATATTAAATTAGGAAGAAAAAGATGAAGATAAACAGTTTAAAAATTGACACAAAACCTCCCCTCAAAAAAGAAAATGGAAAATAAAACATAGACAGAGAAAAAGTAAATTTTTTCTTATAAAAAGTAAACATTCAATATCTAATGGATTTGGTCTTTAATTAAAACGAAATATATTAGTTATTGAATGATCTAAAATGTAAACTTTTCTTATAAATGAGCATTAGGAAGTCTCTAACGAATCCCACAAGTTGGAAGTATTTTCAACTTGAGAAGAACAATCCAATAAAAAAGAAAAATGCAATGTAATCAGAGAAATTCTTTTATAGTTATAAAAGAATTTCTCTGATTACATTGCATACAAAAATTAGTGAGGGATATTTAGTGAGGGAAAACGTGAAATCCCTCTCTAATTCCGTCACTAAATTTTGCGACCAAGGAATTTGTGAGGAATTTCATTTTTTCCGTCACTAATTTCCATCGCTAATTTTGCTTTTTCTAGTAGTGTAGACACAACCACAAATTAGAGAAATTCTTTTATGGACACAACCATAAATAAAATGCATTTAGGCACACACATATAAAAGTAGTTAACATTTAATTATTTAAAATAATATATTATCTAAGTGTTTCTTCTCTTACCTTTCTTTCATTTATGTGTGTGTCCAACTAAAATTGTTTGTTTTGTGACCAAATAAGTATTCCTCGTGTAACTAATACATGAAGATTATAAAAGAATATAATGTACTAGTATAGTAACTAATACAACCGACAAGGGCCGTTCCCAACAATTTAGAGACCCAGTTGTAAACTTGACAATTTTTGTTAATTTTTATTTTTTTAAAAATCGAACACCATTTACAGTGATAAATAATTAAGTTGTAGTTAAATATATTAGTATCGATTCAAACATGACTTTTATCAACAGACAAATAGACATTTACCTACAAAAAGATGACATTTAGTGACAGATTTTGTCTTAAGTAAAAACATTAATTTTTTTTATCCTACACCCCAACAATTATACCCTTATCCCTACAAATATTTGAGGCCCCCATAAATTGAAGACCTAGTTCCATAGAGATTCTTGCTCTTGCCAAGGAACGGCCTTGCAACCGACCAACTAATTATAACTAACTAACAACTACCTTAATTAAAACTAACAAATCTCAACATCCAACGGATGGAATTTCACATATATAAAAAGAATTTTTCTATCATGTGCAAATTTGAACATGTTAAGAAGTCTAAAATAGAAATTTTGTATTGGAACTTGACCATTTAGTATTAAATATAAAATTTTTGAATAAATAATTGTTGTTTTTCAAAAAAAAGTTACTACTATTAATTGTTTTAACATGTGTTGCACATGTTAAACAAACCAAAAAATTAAACATTTATTTCATTTTCACATATTTTAATCCTTCCCAAAAGATCCACTAAATGTCTCTACCAAACAAACAGCAACAATAATACCGACCTGAATCAAAAAAGAAGACACACTTCATGTGAACATTACCACTAATAATGAAGTTAATGTCAACATTCAATCTCTTTGACTTGTATACCAAACCAAATTCATGTTCATGTACTGTTTCTTTTCCTCTCTCTTTATTACTCTTCACTGCAAAATATCTTCAGTTTCTAACTTACCAACCAAACCAAAAAAAAACTTCAGTTTCTACCTATTCTTAATGTGAGTTTCAAAAACCATAGCTTTTTTCTACTTCCATGGACACACAAAATCTGATTATACATTTCATTCTTCTCATTTTCATTCCATATTCATCATCTTCTTTCACTCCTACAGATAACTACCTTCTCAACTGTGGATCAAATAACAATGCTACCATTTTCAATAGGCTTTTCATAGGTGATGATTCCACCAACCAAGGCTCAAATTTTCTCTCTGCAGAGAACTCAATTTCCTTAACCAACCAAAACCCATCTCCAAATTTGGCTACTTTGTATCACACTGCAAGAATTTTCACTAGCAAGGGAAGCTACAGATTCACCTTGAAACAAAATGGTACCTTCTTTGTTCGTTTTCATTTTTCATCTTTTAAGTCTCAAGGTTTTGATCTAAAAGATGCAAAGTTTAATGTCTTGGTTGGTGAGAAATTGGTCCTGAGTAATTTCAAGCTCAATCTCAAGCTTAGTAATGATACAATTATTAAAGAGTTCATTTTGAAATTTGAGTCAAATTTGCTTGAAATTGTGTTTAGACCTGTTAGTGATTCTGGTTTTGGTTTTGTCAATGGTATTGAAGTGTTTTCTGCTCCTGAAGATTATGTTGTAGATTATGGAGCTAGGTTTGTTGGTCCTTTTGGTGTTAGGGAATACAAGAATCTTTCTAATGTTTTAGAAACTATTCATAGGATTAATGTTGGAGGTGAAAAATTAACTCCTTTTAATGATACCCTTTGGAGAACATGGATTCCTGATAAGGATTTTCTGCTTTTTAAGGATGCAGCTAAGGCTGTAGTGAGCACTCACACACCAGATTATCAGAAAGGGGGTGCGACTAGAGAGATCGCACCAGATAGTGTTTATATGACTGCTCAGGAGATGAATAGGGATCATAATTCCATTTTAGCTTCACAATTCAACATAACATGGAATTTTTCAGTGGATTCTATTGGTGTTCGACATCTTGTTCGGTTGCATTTCTGTGATATTGTTAGTCCTTCTCTTAATTTGCTATACTTTGATGTGTATATCAATGGATATTCTGCGTATAAGGATGTTGATTTGTCATCCCTTACATTTCATATGCTTGCATCTCCGGTTTATGTGGATTTTGTTGTTGATTCTGATGATTCGGGTGTTATTCAAGTAAGTGTCGGCCCTTCTGATCTTAGTAGTTCAATGAGGATGAATGCGATACTTAATGGTGCAGAGATAATGAAGTTGTTGAATGTTTCAGATTCACATGTTGCTCCTAGGAAGAAAAAGTTGTTGGTATTGGTTGGTTTAATTGTAGGAGGAATTGTTGTTTTACTTTTAGTTATAGCTGTTTTTCTAGTTTGTTGCAGACGCAGGAAGATGAAACCGAAACTAAGGATGGTGGGAAGTATTGGATGGACGCCTTTACGCATGTTTGGAGGGAGTTCTCTTAGTAGAATGTCGGAAGGGACAGCTTATCCGTCTCCCGGTTCATGTGGATATCTAGGCTTGAAAATCTCTTTTTCTGATATACAATTAGCAACTAACAATTTTGATGAAAGTCTAGTTATAGGATCTGGTGGATTTGGTAAGGTTTACAAAGGAGTGTTACGAGACAATGTAAAAGTTGCGGTCAAGAGAGGCATGCCTGGATCAAGACAAGGACTACCAGAATTCCAACGAGAAATATCGATTTTATCCAATATTCGACATCGCCATCTTGTTTCGTTAGTTGGATTTTGCGAAGAAAATTCAGAAATGATACTTGTCTATGAGTATGTTGAAAAAGGTCCACTCAAAGATCATCTATATGGTTCAGAAGGACTTCAACCTTTGTCTTGGAAGCAGCGTCTCGAGATATGCATTGGTGCAGCTCGAGGTCTACACTATCTTCACACCGGTTTCACACGAGGAGTCATCCACCGCGACATTAAATCGACCAACATTTTGCTCGACGAAGATCATGTTGCTAAGGTTGCTGATTTCGGTCTTTCAAGATCCGGACCTTGTATGGATGAAACTCATGTGAGTACTAATGTGAAAGGTAGTTTTGGTTATCTTGATCCAGAGTATTTTCGAATGCAACAACTAACGGATAAATCGGATGTTTATTCATTTGGAGTAGTGCTTTTCGAGGTTCTTTGTGTTAGACCTGCTGTTGATCCACAACTTGATAGAGAACAGGTGAACTTAGCAGAATGGGCTCTTAAATGGAAAAAGAAGGGTATGTTGGAGCATATTATTGATCCTTATCTTGTTGGAAAGATCAAAGACAGGTCATTGAAGAAATTTGGCGAAACAGCAGAGAAATGTTTGGCCGAATACGGCGTTGATAGGCCGTCAATGGGTGATGTATTGTGGAATTTGGAGTATTCACTTCAGCTTCAAGAAAGTGGTCAAGAAGTGAATGTCATTACTAATGCAGAAGTGAATGTAACTTCTACTATATAATTCCTTGAAATCCCAAAGTTTTTTCTCAACTAATGACTAGTGAAAGAAACTAGAGATAGGAACTCTCTTAGGCTATGTTTGGATATTTTAAAACAAGCAAAATGGAATAAATTAAAGCTTCCATTCTATTGTTTGTGTATTTTAATTTATAACAAAACTGAACAAAGTTCTCATTCCATTCTTAATGATGTAGTGTTTCACATGGTAAAAGAATTGTATCAGGCAGTAAATGTGCTTTTATTAGATATTCTTTCATTATAAGTAGATTTTGTTTTTTGTTTTGTGGAAATTATGCCTTAACGAGCCATGACATGTAATTATGGGATGCAATTATAGGAGATTGTTAGTTTGTTAAAAATGTTTGGATAAGCTCAAGATTGTTCTTAAACAAGATTTTTCTTCTTGATCATATATTTAATTGTAGGATCATATATTTAGTGGTAGGATCATATATTTTTCTTAAAAAGTTACAATGATGATTTAATCACATGTGAGATATTTTCAAAATATAAGTTTAGAATGTTGGATTATTTGAATGTGCAAATACGGGATTGTGATTGAGTGAGATTTGCTGAAGGAAAGTGTTGACATGCCATCTTACGATATTTTCAACATATATTTTTAGTCATTTTAGTAACAATTTGAGTCAATAAAGAGGAATTTTAGAGAAGTTGCTCATGATTTAGGGGATATTTTGTAATATTTTCATATCGAGTCACGTAATTCCAGTTCTTCCCTAAATGACACAATTCATAGGTGTTTTTGAAGTATTTTAGGGAAAATCATGTAATTCGGCAAATCAAGACACCTCATGGAAAACATAAACGTGAAATGAAGATTCAAGAGGCCTTTGAAGATATTACAAGTTGGGAAAATTTTATCTCAAGTCCCAAGACCAATTAAGAAGAAGAAAACACTCAAAAAGACAAAGAAAAAGGCAAAATGACACCGAGGGCTAAAGCCATGCGCAAGGCCCGTGCCACAGGCGCATGAAACATAGAGCAAAAGCTCTTTGTTTAGCTGTTACGCGCGGTTTGCATCCTCTGATGCGCAGGGCGCGTGCGGTTCCGAGAAAAAACATCTAATTTTTTTTTCTATGCGGGTTTGTGGAAAAGCCTAGTTTTTTCAACTTAAACCTAGTTGGAAACTTTCCTATAAATACAAGAGCTTTCATTCACAAATTCTCATTCAAAACTCGACAGTTCAAGAGGAAGGCAAACACAGGGAGCATCAATGATAGATCATATTGTTTACCTGTGTTTTTGGTAAACAATATGACTAGTTTTAATTATTACAAGCATGATCAAACTAGAAATCGTAGATCATATGAAGATAAACTGTCTTTCCGATAGAGATAACTAAAGAAAATGAAATTAAAAAGACTTAGAAGTTTAAATGCAGAAACTTAAAGGAAAGGTAAATTGCATTGCATTAATGTAAATGTGGTTCGACAAATCAGATTAGATGCATTTTGTATGACTCTTTTCTCTGGACGCTGGTACTTTGAGTGCTTGAATTCTATAAGTGATCTGCGACCCTTTTTCCTTATGAAAAACTACTATATCTATACTATATATAAAGAAAACAACTCATTTCAACTCTTTTGGGATGACTTTTTCTCTTTCCAAAAATGCCCTCAATTTTCAATACAAATAACACATGTAACAAATAGATAAAAATATATTTAAATATCAGAAGGATGTAACAAACACGATATGTAAATATATATGTCTATTTTTTTCTTTATCATTTAAAAAGTGTAACAAACTAGATGAATATATTTATACTTACTTTTTCATTATCCAAATTATACCTTTAACAACTTTTTCTATAATAAAGATTGTTGTTGGTGTCATTAAAAAAAATTTAGATTATATATTTTTGTTATATTGTTGGTGTCATTGAAATAGATAATCATTATTAGTTTTGTTTGTTATAACTTGAAAGCAACAAACATAGATAATTTTAGTTTTAATCAAAATCAAATTTTCATAAAAAAAACACTGTTCATAATTTTAAAACGTTAGCACAATAAAAATAGCAGAAAGACGGGCACGTGTCTTCGAGATACATAGAGAAAGTAACTGCAAAGACCTAAACTGATATAAACTGCATGTCTTCGACGAGAACTGCATACCTTCCACGTGTCTGGACACTTTGAAACCAACTTCTTTACTAAATTAACTGCCTGTCGAACCGTGGCTTATGTCGAAAACTCTCAGTATCTGTCGAACTCAGCAACTCCAATCATGGACTTAGAGATTTTTGCAGCTTTGAACCTTCTTTTACCTGTCGAACATACGCAAGATAAAATACAGGTTAACACATATACATCATTTTAAACATATTTTTCAGTCATTTTAGTTATGATTTGATCCAAATTAAGGGAGTTTTAAAATAATTGTTGGTTTAATGAACATTCTGTATTGTTTTCATATTGAGTCATGTAATTCTAGTTTTCCCTAAACCAAGCAATTCTCATGTGTTTTTGATGTAATTCGTTGAAAAATCATGTGATTCAGCAAAGCAAGACACCTCATGTTTGTAAATCACATTAAAGATCGTATAGTTGATCAACCTAGGTCAAAGAATTTACAATTCCGTTTGTTGAACCATGTTGAGCTCGTGTATTTGATAAAACCTTTTAGTATGGATGAGGTGAAACAAGCAATTTGGCATTTGTGATAGTTTCAAAAGCCCTTGACCGAACGACATTGATTTTGGTTTTATTAAAGAATTTTATGATGAAGTGAAAGATGACCTTTTTGTCTCAAAATTCCTCCGCAATAGTAAGTTGACGAAGGGTATCAATTGCACTTTTATAACTCTTACTCCTAAGGCAAATAACGTCACTTATGCATTTGATCCTTGTACGTTTTCGCCTGTAGTTGATGGCTTAATCCTTTAGTTTGTTTAGGATAATAACTCTTCATCCATAACTGGTTGCTTAGTCCTTTAGTATGTTTGAGTTTCGGCCTGTAATTTTCTCCTCCCCATAGTTGTGTTGGCGTCGTCTTGTAATTATTCTGAACTTGTTGTGTTCAGATTTTGCACTCCTCCTTGTGCTTTTCAAAATGCTTATTTGGTATTAGTATATTCCATTTTTAAGGATAATAAAAAAATATATAATATAACCCACAGAAGCACCGCCATATCACAATAAATTAGTCCAATTGTGATTGAAGGAAAAAATCGGGAAAAACAAAAATTAGGGGGGTTAAAAATCTGAATTTTAAAATGGGGACTTAAAATTCAAAAATAGTCAAAATATAGGGGGTAAAACTGCACTTAAGCCTAAATTATAATTACTATACTATAATTACTCTTAATATTATTTAGAAGATATATAAAAATTCTTAATTTTTACATTGGTAATGAAAAAAAAACTTAATTTAACTAATTAAAAAGCGATTGACTGTTGTACCGTATATGAATTGTACAAATATATTATTTAATGATTCATTGATAATTTATTTGATGTTTTTCATAGCCATATTTTCAAAGGATATAATAATTAATAACATATAAAAATGAAAAAAATGAACTTATAATCTGACTTTAAGATAAACAAAAAACATAGACAAAAAACATAGAAAAAAAGGATCTTATAATCTGACTTTAAGTAGGTATATGTATTGTAATAAATATTAATTCTCTGTATTATTTATAAATGAAAAATATTTTGTAACTTTGCTAAAGTCATGTTATTAGTGACTATCAATCATATATAATTGAATAAATTTAGATGCAAAAATATGTATCAACGAGAAATAGTCTTGTGTTTGTTTAGATAATAAAATCAACTTTTTAAACATTGGTGTAATTGAAATCAATTTTGTGTTTGCTTATTTTAATAAAATCAACTTTTAAAAAAAAAATTAGTTTGTTTAGATATAACTATATAAAATGTATTTTTGTTACAATATCATCTTAATATTTTGATTGTTATTGAAATTCCAACACTCAATAAGATGTTATACACGATAACAAGCAGGAAGTAAAACGACACAAGTTGTTTGTCAATCCAGTTCGGTGGAACTTCACTTACATCTGGGGGCTACCAAACCAGGAAGGAAATTCATTATAGCAGTATCAATTCGAAACATACATAAAAACTATCTCCAGTCTACAAGTTTCTCACTTAATCACTACCCGTGCAATTTCTATATAAGACTCTACTAGATATGAGATCCTCCTCTCACTTGCTCTCAATCACAATCCCAGCGATCGACTCAATAGTAAAGACAATATGGAGACACACTCCTTAACAGAAGAATCCACTCCTGTTTACAAGCTTACGAGTGATTCAAAGTTTACAACTTAACTAATCAGTCCAACTCTAATATCAAAGAGATATTTAGGGTGCTAACTCCTTCCCTAAATATAACTAATTTCCGAACCCTAAATCTTTTAAAGTGTGGTTTATTTGAACTTTTTTCCCTTTTCTTTACAAATTAAAAGTTCAGTCGTGAATAAAAATGTGTGAATCAATGCTAACCAAATAGCTTGATTTCCAAAAAATTACGTGACACGTACCATAGACTAATGAGTTTGGTTTAAAAGTGAGTTATTATAGAGAAATATATTTTCTTTTACACTCTTTGATATTATGAAAAACAACACGTCCCTGAAAAAATTGAGTTATTATGAAAAGTTTAGGAGTGAGAAGTAGGTTATTATAATTTTTTTTGTTTAATTGACAATTTTTAAGTAAAATTCTAATTATCTACGTCCTTATATATAAGACCCTTTTGCTAAAATCATAGGAATTAATAAAGTGGATATTTGTATTAAAGTTGTTTGTAATCACTACTGTTTTTACAATTTTATTCTTAAGAGAGAGAGTGAGTTTATGTTTTCTATATGTTATATTTTGTTGATTGAAAGAAAAGATGTATAATAAATAGGGGCATGTATGTAAAATGTAGTCGGAAATAGCAATGAGGTCTTATAAAAAGAGACAATTTTTTTCTTCAAAAGGGTCTTATAATTAATTAGAGACGGATGTAGTATAATTTTTTATTTATTCATTTTGGCAAACAAAGGGAAGAATATTGGTGAGTTGGTAATACTTAGAAGGCTGCAAAAAAATTATGGTGCCATGTTTTTTCTTCTTATATTAAAATGAATATTTTTGGTAGGCAAAGTTTTTTTTTTTACACAAAACAAACGACATTCATTCATTTAAATTGATAGAGTAAATCGATGTAATACAAATTCGTTAAAAACATAAAGGATGAAATTGTGAACAAACTCACATCATCTATGTTAATAGCATAAACCAAAGTACATAAACCTACAAATATGACTATATTAAATTCTCCAGAATAGCCATGCCTCTGTTGATGACGTCAAAATCATTGGTTGGATCTGCATGGGTCGAAGCTGATTTGACAATCTGAGCCGAACAAACACCTGAACAAGAGGGAAAAGACAAAGAACGTCACACAAAGAGGGTTTTTTTTTTTTCTTTTTTCCGAAGGCAAAGTTTGTTATTTTGATAGTGCTTACGATGAGAAAACAACACAATAACAGAAGAATCCAAACGTCGCTAGCTAAGTCTATTTTGTTAGCTTTCGTTGATTTTTGTTATTAGCTATCAAGGCTGCTTCATCTGATCGTTCAATGATGAAACAAACCCTTCATCAGAATCCTGAAGTCACTATTTTTCAACTTCATCATAACCCTAAAATCACTTTGTCTCCTCCGACCCACCATCGCTTCCCTCTCTCCCGATGGATCTCGTGGAAGAAATTCTATGTAGGCTTCCCGTCAAGCTCCTCTTACAACTTCGATGCCAAAGTAAGTCCTTCAATACTCTAATTTCTAATTTGGAATTCGCTAGGAAACACCTTTCCATGTCAAACATGCACCACAACCACCTCATCTTAACCTACTCACATGAAGCATACTCAAAATCAAGGGTAATCTCTTACCCACTTCACTCCATTTTCTACCCACGTTACTCCATTTTTAACTCCATCGTTAAACCCACCGAATTAGAATATCCTTTCAACAAAGAAAACACTGTTTACAGTGGCTCTTGCCATGGAATCCTTTGTTTAGCTAGGAAACAAGACTATAGGCCTAAAGTAAAAGATGTCCTCTTGTGGAACCCTACCATTAAAAAATTCCAATTATCGCCTTCTTTCAAATACCCTCCTCAAGGAGACAACTACGAGTATAATCCTATATTTGGCTTTGGATATGATCATATATTTAACCTTTACAAGGTGGTTGTTATTTTTGATTCTGTTGATGGAATTTCCAAAGCAGTAATGGTTCATACCTTGGGTACTAGCGCATGGAGATTGATTAACGAGGAGTTCCCTCTTCCAAATGCTCAATACTGATCGCTGCAATTCGCGAGTGGGGCGCTTCATTGGATTCCATATAGGAAGGATTATACTCATAGTGTTGATTCTTTTGATTTGGTGACCGAGTCGTATAAAAGACTTTTGCAGCCTAACTACGGAGTGGAAGATGTGTATAAAGTGATCTTGGGTGTCTCGAGAAATTGTTTGTGTATCTTTGCATGTAAACAAACATTTTTTGATGCTTGGCTAATGAAGGAGTACGGAAACGAAGGGTCTTGGACTAAATTGTTTTGTGTTCCTTACATGGAAGTCGATCCTTTCAGGAATGCAAAAACCACCTACCCATTATGGATTTCCGAGGAAGACCAAGTTCTAATGGAATATACATACGGAGGATGTTTGGCCGTTTGTGATATCAAAAATGGTACTTTTAAGTTTCCAAAGATTCAAAACATCAATGGTGCAAATACAATATTCAATCTGGGGATGGACGATAACGTTGAAGTTTACGTTGAGAGTTTGATATCACCTTGTTTCTAACGTGAGGACATCAATGTGGTGTTGTATGGCTTGAACTTTAGACTCAATTGCAACTTATATGTTAATTTCTGTTTCTGTAATTTATTTTATATTTATTTTATATTTATTCTAACTAGTAGTAACTTTGTTTATCCTTATTAATTAATGGTCGATTGAATCTGTTGCTTGAGAAATTGCTATGTTATTCTTAATTATATTCGTTGATTCTCCATTTATGCATTATCATCTATATAGTTCATAACCATGTGTTGCTGATGATTATCTCTGATGTTTGTATGCTTGTAAACTCATATCTCTAAGTTGGTTTTCAAAGAATGAAAAGTAGATTTTGTTATTATGAATGAATTATATTGGATTTCTTATACAAATTTTGCTACAAGAAAACTAATTCTTTTTTGGGTTAATAGTGTTTTACCCCCATGTAATTTTTTTTTTAGATTCAATCCTTGTAAAATAAAGATTCTTTAGAATTGCCCCCTATGCCCATTGACTTAGCATAATCTTTGATGTGGCACTTACGTGACTTTTTCTTTTTATTTTTCATCTTTTTTTGCTTGTCATGTGTAAAATAAAATTACACTTCATTTATATTTAAAATAATAATAAAAAATTCAATTTAAAAAAATGAAAAATATTTTTTAAAATAAAAAATAAAAAAATCTGAAAATTAATTTTCAAAATTTTAAAAAATCAGAAAAATTAAATTCAAAAAATCGAAAAAACGTTCAGTTTTTTTTTTCAAAAATTAAAAATAATCAGAAGAAACATTTATATTTTTTTTAAAATTTTTAAAAATAGAAAAATTTCTAATTTTTTTTAAATTAAGAAGATATTTAAAAATTCAGGAATTTAAAAAAATTAGAATTTTTTTATGGTAAGCTGATTTATATAACAAGGCATTAAGAAGTAACACATTAAGAAGTGGATGTGATTATTAATTTTATGGTAAGCTTTATATTCTTGGTCGATATTTTAAATTCTTAAACTTGCAAATAGTTTTGATAACAGGATTGCAAATGTTAGGGTGTATAAACGCTCTTTCATTATCAACTTTATTTCCATAAGTGTAACTCTGCACTCAATTGTTTTCTTTCTTGGATTTCAATTATTTTATGTAGTAAATCAATATTTAGGCCTTCGGAAGACAACATTGCAGAATTACAACAATGATAAATGAATGTTAAGATTGCACCGCCGCCACCTCAACCTGGCGGTGCAACCACCACTGATGCTAACACCACCATGTCCATGTGTGAAAATAAGTTTTTTTGTCAGTTTACATAATGTTAGCTTATTCCAGAAATTAATGTTTAAATTCAAATTGACAAAATTCCATCAAAACAATGACAGTATAGGTGATGGGTCTCTGATTCAGGTAATGAAAGATCTATGGATTCTTGGAGAAGGTTCAGCATGGGTTCATTCGCCTCAACCCTGTGAATAATTTGATGATTCAAGGAGAAAGAAGATGGGATTATTCGAGACCAAGTGCAGATTTTTTCTTCAACATCTGTTGTGATTATTGACGTCTTAGTCCAGGAAGACGGCAATGCAGCAGGTCATGTACTGATGCAGATTGTGGAATTATGGCAGAGCAGAAAAAACCTATTGTCGAATCAAAAGCATGTGCAGCCAAGGGAGTTTGAACTCAATCAGAGGCGTAATGACGTGGTAATAATAATGCCTCATGGAGAAGTTGAAAGAAAGAGGGTGCAATGAGAGAGATAGAGTTCGCGAAAGATTTGGTATGAGTGGACCATGATAAGATATGATAGATAATCAAATCAATTTCCTTTCTACTAACCAAGGTTCAACTTTTCTGTCTTCAGACAAATCAATTTCCTTAACCAACCAAGACCCATCTTCAAAATTATCTACTTGGTATCATACTGCAAGATCGGAAGGTTTTCATTTTTCACCGAAAGCTACTTTCTTTGTTTGTTCTGTGAATGGTACTTTTGATTTCTGCTCTTGAAGATTTTGTAGTAGATTATGGAGCAAGATTTGTTCGTACTTTTGGTTTTAGAAACTATTCATAGGATTAATGTTGATGGTTTGAAAATAACTCCCTTTAATGATGCAGAAAGAAGGTGTGAATCGATAGATCACACCGGATAACGTTTATTTCACTGCTCAAGAGATGAATAGGGATTAGGGATCATAATTCCATTTTTGCTTCGCAATTCAACATCACTTGGAATTTTTCAGTGGCTTCGATTGGTGTTTTTGGGGAGAAAAAAGAGTATTGCTGCCCAATATCCACCCCCCATTCAAAGAAAGAAAAAAAAAATGTTCCATGTTTCTGTTTCTAAGTAAAAAAACGTGTCCCTTAGTAAAAATAATTGCTAATTTTGATTCGGTGGCTAATAATCATTATACGGCTGTTCTTTTCAATTTAAATAGAAGATTGCTCTTTTAAAAAGGGCCTATTTTTACTAAGAGAACCGAGTCTCTAATTTCATAGGAATGGCCTTGGTGTTTGATACTTAGTTCGGTTGCATATATGTGATATTGCTAGTCCTTCTCTTAATTTTATATTCTTTTTCTTCCTTCTTCCTTTGAAGAAAAAGCTGTTGGTGTTGGTTGGTCCAATTGATGGAGGAAATGTTGTTTTACTTTTACTTACGCTGTTTTTCTAGTTTGTCAGAAATGCAGGAAGAAGATACCATAACAAAGGACAGTAGGAAGTGTAGGATGGACGCCTTTACGCGTGTTATGAGGGACTTCTCTTAGTAGAATGTCAGAAGGGACAACTTATCCGTCTTCCGGTTCGTGTAGATATTTCGTCTTGAAAATTGCTTTTTCTGATATACAATTAGCAACTAACAATTTTGATGAAAGTCTGTCTAGTTGTAGAATCTGATATACAAAGCGAGGCATTCATGCATCAAGACAAGGTGTACCAAAATTCCAAAACGAATTGTCGTTTTTATCCAATATTCGATATCGGCATCTTGTTTCACTAATTATATTTTGCGAAGAAATTTCAGAAATGATATTTGTCAGAAGGACTTCAAACTTTGTCCTGGAAGAAGCATCTCGAGATATTCCTCGGTGCAGCTCGAGGTCTATACTATCTTCACACATATATTTCGACAAGATATCAGAGGCTCAATATCAACAATGTCTTCAGTCTCTTGTTGGTCATGTCCCAGACTTTGTGCCTGTCTCTTTTCAAGCTTCCCACGAATGCACTGAAAGCTTTTCTTTGTGGTGGAATAAATACTACTTCAGCAACCTTGTAGTTGTTGATGAGCCAGCATTTCGCTCCAAACTGATCAATGCTTTTCCTTCTTTGCAGAACAAGGAGAAGAAAAACAAAGGTACGCACATCAAAGAAATTCAGGCTTTCCATAATTTTTTTGAAGTTCTGTATAATCAATTAAATATCGAAAAAACTGTGAAAGAGGCTGCACTAGTTCTAAAACAGAAAATGCTTGATAAACATCCACAGATAAAATTTTCTTTTTCTATGAACAACACACTAGCCAGATACAAAATGGCTTTAGCATTTTACTACGTAAGATTCCCAACATTACCTAGTGCAGACTTCACTTTGTCTTTCGAACCCAACTACCCTCCTTGGTTCCATTTTGGCTATAAAGCCATTCAAAATGCTTTGAAACCAGAGAAACAGAGGGTAACTTGGATCAAGTTTGGTTTACACAATTACCAAAAAACTTTACATTATGGATTACGCCATGTTCGTGTCGAACGACTGGACATTGATGTTTTAGCAGGTGACATATATATAACAATGTTGCTTTCATTCTCCTTTTTACATATATATTTCCTTATTTTGACACACTTCTTTCATTGACTTCGCAGTTATGCCTCCACAAACAACTCAAACTAGTACACCGGTGCCGGAAAAGTTGACAGAAGAATCAACATCGAAAATTCAAACCAGACAAGTAAATTTCTTTTACCTTGATATGTCGATGCTTTTAGTTCCATACTGAACAATCTGCTAATTTCCTTTTTATAGTCAGAAAAAAGCCAGCGAGTCCACATCCGACGTGGCCAATAAAAAGACAGAATTCTACTGCTTCGAATATCAAAAATTCAAAAGTGATTTTGCCTTTTAACAGCACCTTTTAATCGTCTATTTTACAGTCCCATCCTTTAAATTCAAAAATGATATTAATTCTTAGATTATTGAATATGAAAGTTTCTTGTTGTTGTATTGATTTGAAACATTCTTTTATAGGCTTTAGAACGATAGTTGGAATGATGAAAGTAGGTGCAAATTAGTGAGGTGGGTGTAAATAATTTGACAAAATTTATAAAAATAACTGTAAATAATCAAGTGGGTGTAGTTTGTTAATTTATACCTTAGTGTTTTTAGATGGGTGTAAATTAGCGGCTCCATTTTTTATTTATTCATTTTGACAAACAAAAGGGAAGAATATTGGTGAGTTGGTAAATAATTAAAAGAATGCAAAATAATTAAGTTTCATATTTCTTCTAAAAAATTATGGTGCCACGATTTTTGCTTCTTATATTAAAATGAATATTTTTGGTAGGCAAAGTTTGTTATTTTGATAGAGACAGAAGAACCCAAACGTGGCTATGTGCAATTAGTTTTTAAATAAAATAAATGATATTTACAGATGGAAAAATATAAACTTTGATTTGCATGGAAATCAGCATGTTCAGTTGTGTGTTTCGTATTCCTAATTTACAGCATTTCCATTTGGATTTTGGATACAAGCTCTCTTCATAAAATAGGCTGCTTCACCACGTTCGGTTGTGTGTTTTAATTTACATTATTTTGTTAGCTATCGTTGATTTTGTTGTTAGCTATCAATGATGAAACAAACATGGGCCACCTTCATCAGAATCCTGAAGTCGCTATTTTTCACCTTCATGGTAACCCTAAAATCACTCTTTATGTCCTCCGACCCACCATCGTTTCCCTCTCTACCGATGGAACTCGTGGAAGAAATTCTTTGTAGGCTTCCCGTCAAGCTCCTCATACAACTTCGATGTTTAAGTAAGTCTTTCAATGACCTAATTTCTGATCCTAAATTTGCTAGAAAACACCTTAGCAAGCCAACCATGCACAGCCACCACCTCGTCGTAACCTACACAGATTATGAGATAAGCTTAAGCCCAGGAGGGTCAAGGATAATCTCTTACCCACTTCACTCCATTTTCTACCCACGCTACTCCAATTTTAACTCGATCCTTGAACAAACCAGATTACAATATCCTTTTGACAAAGAATATATTATTAATTGTGGCTCTTGCAATGGAATACTTTGTTTAGCTTTGAAACAAAAATATGATGCTAAAGTAAATGATGTCCTTTTGTGGAACCCTTCCATAAAAAAATTCAAATTATTGCCTTCTTTGAAAAACACTCCAGTAAACAACTGCTATCAAGATCCTGTATTTGGCTTTGGATATGATCATGTATTTGATGTCTACAAGGTGGTTATTATTTTTTCCAAAACTCAAGCAATGATTCATACTTTGGGTACTGATACTTGGAGATTGATTAACGGGGAGTTCCCTCTTCCTGTTTATGATTTGAAATTCGTGAGTGGTGCGCTGAATTGGATTCCATATTTGAAGAATTATATTCATAGTGTTGCTTCTTTTGATTTGGTGACTGAGTCGTATAAAAGACTTTTGCAGCCTAACTATGGAGCGGAATATGTGTATCATTTGATCTTGGATGTCTCGAGGGATTGTTTGTGTTTCTTTGCAAGTAGACAAAGGTTTTCTGATGTTTGGCTGATGAAGGAGTATGGAAATGAAGGGTCTTGGACTAAATTGTTTCGTGTTCCTTACTTGGAAGAAGATCCTTTCATTTCTAAATATACCACCTACCCGCTGTGGCTTTCCGATGAAGACCAAGTGCTAATGGATCATACATTATCGTTGCAAAGTGCTTGGAATTATTTGTCCATTTATGATTTAAAAAATGGTACTTTTAAGTTTCCAAAGATTCATAACATCAAAAGTTTTAATGGGGTTACCCTTGAAGTTTGCGTTGAGAGTTTGATATCTCCTTGTTTCTAATGTGAGGACATCAATGTGTTGTTGTGCGACTTGAACTTTAGACTCAATTGCAACTGATATGTTAATTTCCGTTTATGTTATTTGTTTTATATTTGTTTCAATTAGTAATGACTTTATTTATCATTGTTAATTAATGGTCGATTGAATGCTTTCTTGAGAAATTGCTATGTTATTCTCAGTTATTATACAACCAGATTCGTTGATTCTTGCATTAGCGTTTATCTAGTTCACAACTATGGCTTGCTTTGTATGGTTTGTGATTCGATTTTAATGTGAGCAACATATGCATTTTTCAATTTTAATTTCTCAATCAAAGCATAAGTAAAATGCGTGGGCGTGTTAATATTTGATACAGGAAGTTAAAGATCATAGTGCAATGATCATTATCTTTGATGTATTGTATACTTGTATGAACTTGCATATCTCTCTAAATTGATTTTCAAAGAATGAAAAGTAGTTTTTGTTATTATTAATGAATTAGATTGGATTTCTCATCCAACTTTTGCTACTAGAAAACTAATATCTTTTCTTATACTGCTATTTTTTCTTATTATTTTGATACGATGCATAATTTTGGAGGTTTTGATAAGGTACATCTCACCTGGTAAACAGTTTTCTTATTACAAAAGTCATACAGTTCCTTGATCTTGACCCTTTTGAGGTATAGACTTTCCCTTGCTATCAATTTCGTAACTTGAACATTTTTAGAAAAAAATTTGTTGACCATTTGGAGTGCTATCAATTTCGTAAATAATCACTTTTTGAGCTTTCTGACCTTATTGACCCTTTTGTTACTTGAGAAGCACACGGTCCCCTCTATACGACACACATATGCTGCGTGCACAAGTGCACTAACATAAGCAATGTGCACCACAATCAATGGTATAATCACATAAATTTGGTTAAATTTGCTTGAAAGAAAACTGTAAATGATACATAATAGAAATAATTGATGAATGTTTTTGCATGTTATTTTCATATTTGTTGTATTTACTTGACTTCTATTGACTCGGAATAACTTGTTTACTTTTATTTAAAGCAATGCCTTTTATGTGCTATTGTTGCATTTTTCAACCATTGATGAATTTTGAGCCATGGATTGTTGAAATAACTCCATAGATGTGTTATTTTGTGTAACTCCAATTCTGCACTCAATTATTTTCATTCTTGGATTTCATTGTTCGACTGTTTCCAATTATTTTATGTAGTGAATCAATATTTTTCTATGCTACTACTTTTACTTCTCAAACATTTTTATTCCATCAATGAAAAGTTTTATTTTTGGATTTCATTTGAAAGGTTAACCTGATTACACTCACGCCACTGACTATGCTCCAGTTGCTAAATCTGACTAAGATTGCACCACTGCCCCCTCAACCTGGCGGTGCAACCGCTGATTCTGACATCACTATGCGTGAAAAGATGTTTTATATTAGTTGGAAACAACTTTCTCCATAACATGATTTTACTTAAAAAATTGGATGATGCAAAAAATTCTTGCGATAACTTTCACAATTTTGTCAGTTTACATAATGTTAGCATATTCCAGAAATGAATGTTTAAATTGAAATTGACAAAATTCCATCAAAACAATGAGATCTATATTGTTCATTACAAGAATTTGTACCATTTTTCACCCAAATTTTCTATTTTTGGTTTAAGCTTTGGTTAACCATGAACTATTCGTGGAGTATAGGTGATGGGTCTTAGATTCGGGTAACGAAAGATCTATGGATTCTTGGAGAAGGTTCAGCATGGATTCAAACCTCAACCTTAGAGGTTCACAATATGGCCGTGAATAATTTGATGATTCAAGAAGAAAAAAGATGGGATTATTCAAGACCAAGTGCAGATTTTTTTCTTCAACCTCTGCTGTGATTGATGACGTCATAGCCCGGGGAGATGATGGTACGGCAGGTCATGTACTGATGCTGATTGCGGAATTATGGCAGAGAAATAACCTATTGTCGAATCAAAAGCATGTGCAGCCAAGGCAAATGTGTCATACATCATATCTGAAGATGCAATGACGCCTCATGGAGAGGGTGCAACGAGCGAGATAGAGTTGGTGAAAATTAGATGCAATATTAGATGCCGAGGAGTAGCCATGCAATTTTTAACCTTTTTTTCAATTGTATAAAAATACAATTTAAAACGCTATTTTAGTTAAGTTACTTGTTCATTGACTCTATATTCATCCTATTTTAACTTATACATTATTCTATTCAAATATTTTCCGCACACTCACCCATCATCTGCAGCTGCCCTTCCCCAAATCTCCTTCTTCCTCTCCTTCTAACCCTTGTCGGTGATAGAAAAATGGAGTTTTCAAAAACCATTCCCTAAATTTCAATGGCAAAATTTCACAATAAAAATGAAGAACCTAGATAAATTAAAACAAGAAAAATAATATCCACAGGGCACGTGTTTGTCTCTACAGTGACAAAAATTAAAATTAAAACACATCATAGAAGAAATTTCAATTAGAATTTAGGAAAAGTTACATGCTTTGTTAATGGGACTTGTGTTTCTCATTAACCCTTGAAGACAATTTCCCGAAACTAAAAACAACAAACCCAAATCCAATCCAAGGTTTTTTCCCTTTATTTTGCAATTCATTCTTGGGTCCTTAGGTTAGTTTCATTATTTGATTTCTCTGGAGCTGTAAAATTTTTATTAAATTGAAATTTGAAAGATGGTGTTAAGCAAGCATAAGAGGTTGTGGACCAGCTCCAACGTGTTTATATTGGAAGGATACTCCTCGGTATGTTTTGGAGAGAAGCCATTATTGGCTTTGTCTTTGAAAGCTTCTTGAATCTTTTGAGAAAAGAACCATATTTTTGTCTCACGAGAAGGAGAGGAAGAAAGAGTTGAGACACTTGGTGAGTGGGGCATGAAGAAGAGAGAATGATGGCTGAAGATAGTATGTGAAAAAAAAATTTGGTGTAATAGTTGGACGAGGAAGATGAAGATGGAAGATAAAAAGGAAGCTGGAAGTGAGGAAGAAGATGGAAGAGAAATGAGTTTTTAATTTAATTTTTCTTCTTTACCGAGTTTGGTTTTGAATTTAGTCCCTCATATCATTTTCGTTTTTGTATTTGGTCCCTACTACAATAGTGACTGGTGAAAATCATCTTAATATTTTGATAATTATTTTATACAAAAATAATATTTTTGTTGTCCATTAACTTTTATAAGCAGAGAATATACGATTTCACCACCAAAAAAAAGAGAATATAAGATTTATTTGGGAGCGAGAAATGAGTTATTAAGTGCAAGTTTGTTATAATTGACAGTTATTTTGGGGAAGTTTGCTATAATTTTGCAGTTTTCTTGTGTCTGACTCTATATTTAGGTTTAAGGATTGAGTTATTATTAGAAAGTTTGTTTTAATCGCCACTTTTTTAGGAATACAAAAGAAATAAAAAACACAAAAGGAAGAATTTTTCTTTTTGGACAAACAAAATAGTAAAGTATTGGTCGGTTATTAAATAAAATAGGGATGTAGTATAGTTAACTCTCTCAAGCTATCCAAGGTGCTCCTTTTTATTGTTCAACTATGAAAGAAACATTTGTCACCTTCATCATAACTCTAAAATCACTCTTTCTCACCTTCATCGGAACCCTAAAATTACTATTTCTCTCATCCGACCCACCATCGCTTCCACCATCGCTTCCCTTTCTCCCGTTCGATATTGTGGAAGAAATTCTTTGCAAGCTCCTCATTCAGCTTCAATGCCAAAGTAAGTCCTTCAATACTCTAATTTCTGATCCCCAGTTTGCTAAGAAACACCTTATCATGTCAATTATAACCACGGACCGCCACCGCATCATCTTAACCAAAACAATTAATAGGTTAAGCTCAAGCTCAAGCTCAAGGGTAATCTCTCTTACCCACTTCACTCCATTTTCTACTCACGTTACTCCATTTTTAACTCCATCGTTAAACCCACCGAGTTAGAATTCCCTTTCTACGAAGATTACATTGTTAATTGCAGCTCTTGCAATGGAATCCTTTGTTTAGCTATGAAAAAATTCAATTCAACTAAAGCATCTTATGTCCTTTTGTGGAACCCTTCCATTAAAAAATTCAAATTACTAGCTTCTCTCGAAGAAACTGTAGGAGACAACTAAAGTATGCTTGGCTTTGGATATGATAATGTATTTGACGTTTACAAGGTGCTTGCGATTCTTGATTCCTTTAATGGGTTTTTCAAAATTCAAGGAATGATTCATACTTTGGGTACTAATTATTGGAGAGTGATTAACGAGGACTTACCTCCACCTATGACTATCAATCGCTGAAATTTGTGGGTTGTGCGCTTAATTGGATTACCTCCTTTGATTTGGTGATGGAGTGCTATAAAAGTCTTTTGCAGCCTAACTATGGAGCAGAAGATGTGTTTAAAGTGATCTTGGATGTCTTGAGGGATTGTTTGTGTTTCTTTGCAAGTAGACTAACATTTTATGATGTTTGGCAGATGAAGGAGTATGGAAATGAAGGGTCTTGGGCTAAGTTGTTTCGTGTTCCTGTCATGGAACAAAATCCTTTTGGCATCCACCCACTATGGCTTTCCGAAGATGACCAAGTGCTATTGTCTACATTATTGCGGGGTAGGACACTGAAACTTTTGGCCGTTTACGATTCCAAAAATGGTACTTTTAAGTTTCCAAAGATTCAAAACATCAATTGTGCTGCTACCCCTAAAATTTGCATTGAGAGTTTGATACCACCTTGTTTCTAATGTGATCGAATGTCATTTTGGTGTTGTGTGGCTTGAATTTTAGACTCAATTGCCACTTATTACATAGTTCACAACTAAGTGTTGCTTTGTCTGGTTTGTGATTTGATTTTAATGTGAGCAATTTATGCATTTCTTTTCAGTTTTTATTGTTCACACAAAGCATGTTTGATCTGAAAATGTGCATGTTGTTAAAAATCAGTCTATCATCGGTCTATCATTTGAATATGATTTGTAGATGGGTTGCTTTCAATGTGAATTTTAAATTGGAGAAACTCCATATATTCTGTTTTATCTATGGAGTTATTGTGCAAAGAACGTTATCTTTACTGCTTGTAAGTTTCAATAATGAACTTGCATATCTCTAAGTTGGTTTTCAAAGAATTAAATTTAGTTCTTGTTATTATTAATGAATTAGATTGGATTTCTCATCCAACTTTTGCTACTTCTGTTATTCTTTTCTTATTATTTTGATACGACACATAATATTGAGGTTTTGATAAGGTACATCTCACCTGTTTGATCTTGACGCTTTTGAGGCTTAGACTCTCGTTTACTTTCTATTTTTGTGATTTTTGAGAAATTTGTTTTTTACCCTTTTGAGGTATAGACCTTCCCTTGCTATCAGAAGTGTTTTGTTAACCAAACTATTCTTGTGTATGAAGGTGACAACCTGATAGAGTTCAACTTCTGAAGTGATGTTCAGAGTCTAAATGCAACGTGTAACAGTCTGTTTTTTGCTAGATTTATTTTGTTATTTATTTATATGTGTTTATATGTACTTATATGTGATTAATTGCCTCTGTGTGTATTTTGGGTTAGGATTAGTGGATTTCAGTGTTAGAAGGGTATTATAGTCATTTTAGACTCGGGGGTATTTTGGTCATTTTGTGAGCAAGGGTAAATTAGTAATTTCATGGTGAGAGTTATTTTTAGTGTTTCAAGTGAGAACCATTATTTTTACTAAGTTACTATTCGGTAGTGATAATTAGTTTTGAATCGGTAATTATTCGATAACTTTTAACCGTTAGTGGATAGAAACTTTGGGAGTTAGTTTATAAGTGTAGTGAGCCCATTAAGGCATTAAGAGGGTTAAGCCCAACTGTGTAGAGACTATATAAGCATTAGTCGAAAATAGGGTTACACAATCATTTTACAAATTTTGAGAAGAGGTAGAGAGAGAATGAGCAAGAGGAATAGGAGAGGGTTTGAAGAGAGAAGCTTGAGGGTCACACACAAAGAACGGTCAAAAGAGAAATATATAAGTATGACTTATATAAGGGGTGCGTTTAGTAAATAACGCTAATTAGTTAGCAGAATTACTAAACTCGTTATTGGGCTTACTGAAGCCCAATAGTGACTTCTGACTTGCAGAGCACACTAGGAGTTCTATATATAGAACCCTAGTGCTGAAGTTTTTGGTTACACGTTTTTGAAGAAACCCTAGCTCTCTGAAACTTCTGATTCCTTGGCTAGCACCGAGTTTTGGAGGAGCACTGTTCGTGTGGACTTGCTAGAGGCTTTGCTGTGATTCCAGTTTCTAGTTTCCAACTTTCAGATTCCACACTTCGAGGTAACAATCGAATCACTGATTCATGTGTAAATTCGTGATGATCCAAGGAAAGAAAATCAAAATTTTTTATCCGCTGCTTTATTTTGTAACACTCGATTTTCCTTCATTTCTTTCTATCAACAACAACTCCTTCTTCATCATGGACCAAGTCACCAACACCTTCTTCATGAATATCTCACAGTTCTTCATCTAATTCCATGATATAACTGTACATATTGGTTTTCCACCAAGAGAATTCTTTAGGATCTCTGTTAAACCTTGGAGCTTTGCCAGAGTCAGACTTCTTATCATCAGTGGTACCATAATCATATGGAACAACATTGTTCCTTTTAGGAATGGGAATTTCAGCAGACATGTTTTTCTCAGATCTTTTTCTGTTACACTGTTAAGTGTTAAGACAACAGACCAAGACTCTAGATACCATGATGTAGCAAATACTTTGAAGCTTGAAAATTATTCCGCTGCAACATTTTTTTTTAATTAAATGAAGTACTTTTGAATTCAGGAAGATGTGTGACACCCTTCCATGCTTTAATAATTATTATGTTTTTATTAGAAAATAATATGTGGGAAATAGGGTGTTACAAAGTGGTATCAGAGCAGACCTCTCCTAGTACAATGTGGTTCGAGGACGAACCAAGCGGAAGCTGGTGGGCATGTAACGCCTCCGCTTGGTGGGCAAGTAACGCCCGAGGCTGATGAGGGCGGGGAGTGGTCCGACTCCTAGCATGCTTCTAGCCAAAATGGAATCACATCGGAATGAGAGGGATCCTGAGGCCGTGCAGAAATGGGACTGCATGAAAGAAGTAGAAGTCAACAGAAGAAAAGAAAACCACATATTATACATCTCAGACTCTCCATTCTTTTTGGATGTTACCTTAGTCATCTCTTCTAGTGTTGATGAGAATCTTGATTTATCCTGGGTTTCTAATCTAAAGATGCAAGCTAAAACTTCAAACCCTGCGAAGCTGAATGCAGATTCTGATCAAGAACAGGAGATCAAGAAGCTGGAAAAAGAACTCCTTAAGCAGAAGATACTTGTTGAAAATCTAAAGAGGAATATGGCTGAACATAAAGAAGAATTCAGAGCAAGAGAAGAAGCTCAAGCTAGAAGATATGATGCTTTGGAAGCTACGATGAAGGATATGATGGGAATGATGAAAAAACAAGCCAAACCTTAGATTGCACATCTTTTAACTTGCTTTTCATATGTTTCTTATGCTTAGCTTCTGACATGTGTTTGTTTTCTGCTCTGATACAATATTATTGTGCTTCTGATCTTTTTTAATATTGCTCCTGGTTATAAACTTAGAAATTTATCTCATGTTTTTATTACTTCTCTTTTTTGTCTTTATTTTACTTTTTGTTGATGACAAAAGGGGGAGTAGATATAGTATGTATTAAGGCTCTGAGCCCCACTAATTTAATTTAAAATTGAATTAGGAGAACCTTCTTCTCATCTCTCTTAGTCTTTAATTTCTTGTGAGATTATTTCTGAGTGACGGTTTTTTAAATGAATTTAATTAACATGGATAGAACTCAGGGGGAACTTACAAAACTCACCTTAAGAACTATCAGACTTAGGGGGAGCTTAAAAACCTTAGACCCTAAAAGTCAACTTGTTAATTAGAACAATAACAATTGAACATCTTAATACTAGTGTTTGTCATCATCAAAAAGGGGGAGATTGTTGGAACAAAATGTGTTTAACATTACCCTTTGAGTTTTGATGATAACAAGGTATTAAAAATGTCAATTTGATAAGCTAATATTTGTTCAAGTGTGCAGGACCATAGACAAAAATTCAACTGTCTTTATATCAAGCATAGGTTCTGGAAGAACAAATGAGATCAATGGAATTTACAAAATGGGAACTTATGTTGCAAGAGAGAGTCTAAAGAAGGAATGGAAGCCTGGAGCAACGACTATTTCAGAGGAATTAGAAGGCATTGGATGCTTATCCACTCGAGAGCCAGGAAAAAGACATAGTACAATTGTACAACCACTACCTCCACTACTCCACTCCTCATTTCTGCAATAGTACAAGACAACAATTGTGACTACGCTGGTATATTTCTATACAAGGAATGGATTAGAAATTGTTCCCTCCTAGGACAATAACTAAATCAAGTAACAGATCATTGGTGATTTGAACAAGCTTCAACACCGACTCTTTTGTGATGTGCTGGCAATTTCCAGCGTATCTCTCACACCTCTATATAAAGGAGTAAAGACCTAAATATTGGCAAGACTCTGACAACAATTTTACTTGTGACAAACATCTGCTGAAATTGTTTCCCATCATAGTTCACTTAAAATTTCTTAACAACTTTCGTATCTTAGAAATTATAGTGTCTTAAGAGTCTGTATCTGATTTATATTGTGAATGAAGGTGAGAAAAACACAAGAAGGGGGGTTGAATTGTGGTTTCTTTTTCTTCTACTAAAACTGAAGTCACTGTTCAGAACCTGATAGAGTTTAGCTTCTGAAGTGATGTTCAGAGTCTAAATGCAGCGCATAAGTAGAGAGAGAGAAGAAAGACACAATGCAATTATACAGGTTCTGATTACAACTGCTCACTGCTCAAAATAGCAAGAGACTTCAAACTACTCAAGCACAACTGCAAGAGATTTCCTATGCTCAAGAACACAATCAAGAGACTTCATATGCTCAAGCACAACTTCAAGAGCCTTCTATTCAAACAAAATTACAAAGAAAATTGCTTGAGGTTGAACACTTGATATACAATCAGTGGTGTTCACAATACAAATCAAATACAGACTCTTAAGACTCTAGAATTTCTAAGGTATGGAAGTTGTTAAGAAATTCTAAGTGAACTTTGATGTGAAACAATTTCAGCTGAGTTTTGGCACTTGTAAAATTATTGTGAGTCTCTTGGAAATATTCAAGTCTTCACTCCTTTATATAGAGGTCTGAAAGAGACGTTGTTGATGGCTATCACATCAATAAGAGTTGTTTAAAGCTTGATCAAATCACTAATGATCTGTTGCTTGATTTGGTAATTGTCTTATGAAGGATCAATTTCATATCCATTCCAAGAATAGAGGAATACCAACGTAGTCACAAATTTTCTTGTACTATTGAAGACACAAAACAGAGTAATGGAGATAGTGGTTGTATAATTGTACTATTGTCCTTTTCCAACGTTCTCCAAAGGATAAGCATCCAATGCCTTCAAAATTCCTATGAATTAGACATTGCTCGAGAATTCCATTCCTTCTGCGTTCATAGGCATGACAAGAACAACATTTGATAAAATTCTGAAACTTCATGTCTTCTAGCTTTTGATGATCTTCAGCTTCTAATGATTTTCGAAACCTCTGATGACGTCAGCTTCTGGCAGACAGCTTCTCATGAGAGTGCTTCTGATGACGTCAGCTTCTAGTGATCTTCAGAACCTCTTGCCTTCAGATGCTTCCTTGCAACTTTAAGCTTCCTTTTTGAAATTCTAGCGTACTTTTTTTAATATGTTCTGTAAGATTTTTCGACGTTTGCGATGTTTCAATTAATGTTCCAACATCATAGCGTAAATAGAAATAAAAAAAAGAAAATAAATGGCAAGAAAGTAAAAGACACAATGAGTTTGTTGACCCAATTCGGTGACAAACACACCTACTCTTGGGGATATCAAGCCAGGAAGGAAATCCACTAGTGTAGTCCTTATTCAAAAGCTCTCAGCAAACTCCTTGTTTACACTTTATGACCTAGGACCTTCCCGTCTAGACTTCAACCTAGGAACTCCTAGATCTGAGATCCCATCTCACTATCCTAATGGTTAGTCACAACCCCTGTGACCTATCAGACCTAAACACAAACTCAAATGGTGAAGTTACCTTCAAACAAACAACTAACACCTTGTTTCACAACTTCGGTGTAGTACACACGAGTATCAAACTCAACACACAATCCTAAACAAGTATCACAAATGATATGAGAAAGGATCACAATAAAGGTTCTAAACTTGCATCACAAATGATACAAGAGTAAAGCACATGTAGACTCAAAACCCTAAAAATCTAAACTTTTTAGTATGACGGTTTGAATGATCAATTAGGTCTTGAGGTCTCCATTATATACTGAAGCAGCTTGGGCCAAATACTTAGTTGGGCTTCAGAACAAAGCAGATCGGTTCAGCTAATCTGCAAAACAAGAATGAGAAACAAATATGGAAAGTCCTAAAATGTCGGAAATTTTTTAGGATCGTTCCAACCAATTACAAATATTTCCTAAAATATAAATACTACTTTAGAAATATTCCACAACTGATTCTATTAAGATATGCGCGTTGCTTGGTTAAGAAGAAAAGGAAATATTGTTTCCTTAAACAATGAAGGGCGCACGTACAAATAGGCATGAACCCAGGCACACTGAACCGTGCCTGGATGTTGGAACATCGTATCCAACATCTTACAGAGATGCCTAACCACATGTTGGAACATTGGTTCCAACAACACAAACAGGGATATTTGTTTTAGCAACAATGCAGCCAATACAAATACCCAACACTTTTTGTAGATTCCGTTGCTCTCATTTGTTCTTCCAGAACCTATGCTTGTTTTAAAAGACACTCAAATTTTTGTCTATGGTCCTGCACACTTGAACAAATATTAGCATATTCAATTGACAATTTTTGGTACCTTGTTATCATCAAAACTCAAAGGGTAATGTTAAACACATTTTGTTCCAACAGTGAACACCACTGATTGTATATCAAGTGTTCAACCTCAAATATTTTTCTTTGTAATTCTATTTGAATAGAAATTTATTGCTTTTGTGCTTGAGCATGGGAAGTCTCTTGCAGTTGTGCTTGAGAATAGGAAACCTCTTGCTTTTGTGCTTGAGTAGTTTGAAGTCTCTTGCATTTGTGCTTGAGCAATTGTAATCAGATATTGATTTTAGTGAACTCTCCTTGGAAGTGCAAGGGGGAGTGGACCACTTCTAGATTGTGGAAGGAACCATAATAAATTTATTTGTGTCTTTCTTCTTTCTCTTTCTCTTTACTTATCTGCTGCATTTAGACTCTGAACATTACATCAGAACCTGAACTCTATCAGCTTCTGATCAATTACTTCAATTTTAGGAGAAGAAAATGTTAACACAATTCCCCCCCCCCGTGTTTTTCTCACCTTTAGTCACCAAGAAACACAGAGTACCCATAAGTCTAGTGTTAGGATATCAACCCCAATCAGCGACAGTGTAGGAGATAAGCCTTGTGATGGGGGATGGTGATAAATGTAATCCAAAGTGTATGGTACCCAGAACATAACAGAGAATGTGTTTGAGAGCAAGCATGTGTTTAGTGGTGGGTGCATGCATGTGAAGACATACTTGTTGAACTGCATAAGAGGTATCAGGTCTAGTGAAGGTGGGGTACTGTAAGGCTCCTGCAAGACTGTGATAGAGAAAATGATCCTCGTAAGGAGTGCCAGATGATGTGCTGAGTTTCTCCTTGGTGTCAATATGAGTGGCAGACAATTTGTAGGATGTCATTCCAGCATGTTCAATGATTTATGAAGCATAGGTGCTTTGACTTTGAAAAATGCCACCAAGATGGTGAGAGACAACAATACCCAAAATATAACTCATGGAACCTAGATCCTTTATTGCAAACTTAGATGTTAAGTGACTTCTTCAAACGAAAAACATAATGTAGAGTGTTAGAGTGTTGTCGATATATAATGAGAGAGTGGTCTAATGTGTTATGTCGAAACCGAATCGTAGTTACATAGTCAACAAAGATTCGGTACCATGCTTCAAGTGTTTGCTTGAGACCATAAATTGACTTCTTCAAACGACAAACATAATTTGGATGGTGAGAGTCGCAAAAACCCAGTGGTTGATGCGTGTAAGCAGTCTCATGAAGATCACCATGTAAAAAGGCATTCTTGACATCCAGCTGATGAATGGGCTAGGATTTAGAGAGAGAAATGGTGAGTATTGTTCCAACGGTAGTAGGATTAACCACCGGGCTAAAAGTCTCATCACAATCCACACCTGCAACCTGTAACATGCCATCACCTACAAGACGAGCCTTATAGCGCTCAAAGGAGCCATCAAAATTTTTCTTATGTTTAAAAATCCACATACATGGAATTCAGATTGCATTTCGGATTTCCAATTCGGGTCTGATAAGGCCATTTTGTGATTTGAGTGAGAAATTGATAAGTTAAATATTTTTTGGGTTTGGCAATTCCTTTCATGCTATGGGTGGTGATAGTACGTGTAGGTGGAGGGGGATGTGGTTAGATTGGTGGGGGTGAGGTAAAGAAAATTGTAATGGGTGAGTTGATTGGAGAGGTAAGAGGTGGGGATTGGAGAGTGGCTAGTCAATTATGATTGTTGGTGTTGGTTGGTTATGTCCAGCCAGTGGTGATATTTGACTTTTCCATTGATGTATAAGGCAAGGGTGTAGGTCGTCGTCTAGGAAGTTATAAGAGTGAGGTGAAGGCGAGTGTGTCTTGGTGAAGGAAAATTGAGTTTCATCAAAGATAACATGCCTCGAAATTATTAATTTTCTATTTGACAAATCAAAACACTTGTAACCTCTATGGTTCAGTGGATAACCCAAGAAGACACGTGGAGTAGAGCGAGGTTGTAACTTATGAATGGTATGTGACAGGAATAACGAATAACACAGACAACCAAAAACTCATATGTGTGTGTATGTGGGATCACGATGGTATAAGAGTTGTGTTGGTGACTGATTTTGAAGTGTTTTACAAGGAAGAATGTTTAACAGATAAGTTGCCATGTGGAGAGCATGATGCCAAAACTATGGTGGAACAGAAGAATGAGCTAGCATAGTGCGTATCATATTGTTAATGGTTCTTATTTTTTCTTCCGCTTTCCCATTTTGCGAGGATGTGTTAGAGCAAGATAAGAGAAAAACAAGGCCATGATTAGTGCAATATTTTTGAAATAGCTCATTATTATATTCACCTCCATTATCACATTGAAAAGATTTTATATTTTGCAAAAATTGTGTTTCAATAAATTTGTAGGTGACTTGAACATTTCAAATACTTGAGATTTTATGATAATAGGAAAGGTCCACAAGAAATTTGTAAAATCATCTAAAATTAGGACATAATATTTATGACCAGCAGAACTTAAAATTGAGGACGTCCACAAATCACTATGTAAAATATCAAAGGGCATCAAACTAGTAGTTTGAGAATAAAATAATGGCAATTTAATTTGTTTGCCTAAAACACAAGAGTCACAAATAACAGAAGAATTAAAAGGCTCACACCAATGAATTTATTATTGTGAAGGGATATTAAAACAGACACATCGGGATGACCAAGACGACCGTGCCATAGACTGGTCGTAAGACCGACAAAACTGGAGGGAGTGGTGACTGGACGTAAGTTCGCTAGGAGCTCTAGACTGAGCGGCGGTTGCGACACTGAGAGGTGTCTTTAGAAGGTGAATGTTGAGTGGTGTGCATGGCAACATGAGAGATGGTGCTTGCCATTTTGGCCATACCGGCTTCTTCCAAAGTGAGCATGGAGCGAGCCTGATAGAATGCATGAAGAGGATTACTTTGGTGAATCAAGGTGGCAACACTGCGCTAAGCTTCTGGAAGACTAGATATTAGTTGAAGAACCAGACGGTTATTGTTGACAAGAGAATCAACATTTACCAATTGGCCATAGAGCATCTTAAGACGCTGACAGTAAGCAGAAATATTGGGAAAATCCTCCATGCGAGTGTTGGATAACTCTTGCTCAAGAGTGACAACACGAATGTTTTGATTTTCCTGAAAAATACCCGCCAAACGATTTCATGCTTCCACGGCAGTGGAGTTGGGTTCTAGAATAGTGGTCAGTAAATCAGTAGAAATGGTGGAATAAATCCATTGAAGAACAGTGGCATAAAGAGTGCTCCATTGTTGATACTCGGCGTCGGTAAGGGCTGGTGGAGCTTTTTCCATAGACGAAACAATGTGATGCAAGACTCAATGTGAGCGAGCATGAATACGGAAAAGCTCAGCCCAGGTTCCGTATTGGTATTTTTCCATCTCAAGAATAATAGGAATGTTGTTCCTAATATTGTAGATAGGAAGATCAGAATGAAAATCGTTTTTTGAAGTTTTGGGAGAGTCGGAAACACCTGTGGCAGAAGCGGTTTTCTGGGCAGAGTTGTTGGTATCGCTATGTTCGGAATCAGACATGACTGTGAGGAGAAGGGTCACGAGTCAAAAGGCAGATGCAAGGCGGTTGTGTTGGCGGTGTTGTGCTCGTCGGAAAACATGAAACACAAACGTATGGAAACGACAGAAACAGTTTTTGGAAACTGATTCTAAATCGCGGCGGACGAGAGGGCACTCGGAACGGATATGAGGGCAAATGGGAAGTGCGATCAAAAACTGCAGATGAACAGATTGGTGTAGAACAGACAAGGAGCGTTGGTGCTGTTCGTCGGCGGCTACGTGAAGAAGGAGGAGGTGCAGCAGCGGCGGTGTAGGTAGCAGAAGCGTAAAAGATGAAGAACGTGTTTTATTTGTGTTTTTTTCAATGAGAGGGATTAATAAGGAGTGATACCATGTAAGATAATGGAATGCTTGCCTTTATCATTCATGTGAAAAGAATATATACACCTATTGTGTAACGTTTGGTCAACAATCTAATTATGATACAATATAATTACAGGAAACTAATTATAGTCAGTTATGACAAAAATTCTATTCTATCATCACAACTTACAAGAGATGTGTTTGTGATTTTTCATCAAATAAGAGAAAAAATAATGTTGTCGTGCAACATGCACTAAATTTTTTGTCGTGCACTATATCATTACCCTGTTGATATTTAGGAGTAACAAGTGAGTTGTAATGGGAAAATTTGTTTTAATTAATAATTGCTTAGGAAAATTCAAATCATAAACATAGAGATAAAAACACGAAAGGGTAGAATTTTTTATTTTTCGACAGGCAAAACGGTAAAATATTGATGAATTGTTTTTTTTTAGGGAAAATATTGATGATTTTGTAGAAATTGTCTTAGTATTCCTTAGTATTTTCAGTTATGATATTATGAAGTTTTTAAGAGACATTAGTGTGTTATTCTTCCGTTATGATTTGTTTTCAAGATAGTAATTTTAGGGAGTTTATCTTCTATTTTTCAGTTATGTTTTAGCTCTACATATAGAGCAATGCAGTGATTGTAATCGTGAACTCTATGTCATAAACATTGTCTTTTGCCTTCCAATATATCAGCTTCATGTTATTCTGTCATATTCATTCATAAAACAACAAATTTGTAGTAGAGCTTATTTTCTTAAGGGATCTATGAGTGTATACAAACCAACCCCTAGATGGAAACTGAAAGAAACTTCTCCCTTGCTCAGCTCCACCCATTTTTGATGGTGAAAACTATCATGCTTGGGCTATTAAGATGTCAACAATCTTGAAGTCTTAGACCTTTGGGAAGCTATAGAAGAAGAATATGAAGTGGAGCCATTGCCGAAAAATCCAACGGTGGCTCAAATAAAGATTCACAAAGGAAAGAAGACAAGGAAGGCCAAAGCTAAAGCAAGTCTATTCCACGCGGTGTCAGGCACAATATTTACAAGAATCATGAACTTGAAATCGGAAAAAGACATTTGGGATTACATCAAAAAAGAATATGAGGGAAATGAAAGAACCAAAAACATGAAGATACTCAACCTGACTCGGGAGTTCGAGATGCTAAAAATGAAGGAGGCAGAAACCATAAAGAGTACGCAGATAAGTGGTTGGGCATTGTTAACAAGGTGAGATTACTTGGTAATGATTTTTCTGATGAAAGAATTGTGCAAAAAATTTTGGTTTCTGTGCCTGAGAGATATGAATCAAAAATTTCTTTATTAGAAGAAACAAAAGATTTGTCGAGCATTTCCTTGGTAGAATTGGTGAATGCATTGCAGGCACAAAGAACAAAGGCGAATTATGAGAGGAGAAGCGTCCATGGAAGATGCTTTGTATGTGAAAGCAAAAAATCCAGGAGGAGGCAACAACAACAGGCAAAATGATGATATTTTTCAACCATGTGCACACTGTAAAAAGACAAACCATCCTCAAATAAGATGTTGGTGGAGGCCTGATGTCATGTGCAGAAAATGTGGCAACATGGGACATGTAGAGAGAGTATGCAGGTCAAAATCAGATGAGGCAAAGATATCCATGGAGCAGCAAGAAGAAGATCTACTTTTTGTTCCAAAATATTTTGCTACAAGCAATAGTTCATGTGACTCGTGGTTAATTGACGGCTGCTGCACAAATCTTATGACCAATGATCATAAGCTCTTTAAGGATCCTGACAAAACCGTTGTTTCCAGCGTAAAAACTGGAAATGGTGATTTCATCTCAGTCAAGGGAAAAGGGACGGTTGCTATTGAAAGTTTATCTGGTATGAAATATATTTCTGATGTTTTATTTGTGCTTGACATTGATAAAAATTTGTTTAGTGTTCAACAACTTGTTGAAAAGGGCTTCAAAGTCATATTTGAAGACAATGTGTGCTAGATCAAAGATGTTAAAGGCAAAGATGTATTTAAAATGAGAGCTAAAAGTTTTCCTCTAAATTAGCCAATAAAGAAGGCGCTGCCAGAAACTTATGAATATTCTGATGATGTTCCAATTAGAAGAGGCAATGAGATCTTGTTGAACAAAAGCAATGAGTTCAAAGTTGATGATCAAGGGGTTGATGTGTTAACAAAGGCTTTAGCAAAATCAAGATTTGGAATATTAAAAGACAAGCCGGGACTTTGCAGCAACCAAGGCAAGGAGGAGATTTGTATAAATTTCCTTAGTATTCCTTAGTATTTCCAGTTATGATATTATGAAGTTTTTAAGAGACATTAGTGTGTTATTTTTCAGTTATGATTTGTTTTCAAGATAGTAATTTTAGGGAGTTTATCTTCTATTTTTCTGTTATGTTTTAGCTCTGCGTATAGAGCAAATTAAGCAGTGATTGTTACCGTGAACTATATGTTATAAAGATTGCCTTTTGCCTTCTAATATATCAGCTTCATATTATTCTGTCATATTCATTCATAAAAATACAGATTTATTAAATAATTAGAAGATGTAAAATAATTAAGTTGAATAGTTCTACTAAAAAAAGTTTGATGCCACGTTTTTTTTCTTGATTCAAATCATTTTTGATAGGCAAAGTTTGTTATCATGTGCAAAATTTTGTTATTTGGATAAGTTTGTTTCAAAATTGAATCACGGGAAAGTTTGTTTTTCTTTATACAATAAAACCGAATCTTTTTTTATTGTCAACAGGTTATATACAGGCGTTGCTTATTTTGTTAGCTATTGTTTAGTGATGAAAGAAACATTTGTCACCTTCATCAAAGCTCTAAAATCACTCATTCTCACCTTCTTTGTAAGAACGATAAGATCATTCTTCCTCTCCTCCGACTCACCATCGCTTCCCTTTCTCCCGTTGGATCTCGTGGAAGAAATTCTGTGTAGGCTTCCGGTCAAGCTCCTCTTTCAACTTCGATGCCAAAGTAAGTCCTTCAATACTCTAATTTCTAATCCCCAATTTGCTATTAAACACTTTAGCATGTCAACCATGCACCACCACCACCTCACCTTAATCTTCACAGATCGAGCAACGCCATGGTCAAGCTCAAGGGTGATCTCTTACCCACTTTACTCCATTTTCTACCCACCTTACTCCATTTTTCCCTCCGTCGTTAAACCCACCTTACTCCATTTTGCCATGGAATCCTTTGTTTAGCTAGGAAACAAGACTACAGGGCTAAAGTAAAAGATGTCATCTTGTGGAACCCTTTCATTAAAAAATTCCAATTATCGCCTTCTTTCAAATACCCTTTTCCAGGACACAACTATTATTCTAATCCTAAATTTGGCTTTGGATATGATCATATATCTAACCTTTACAAGGTGCTTGCTATTTTTCATTTGGCTGATATTTTTCATTCCACTGATGGAATTTGGAAAGGTCAAGGAATGGTTCATACTCTGGGCACTAACACTTGGAGGTTGATTAACGGTGTATTCCCTTTTCCAAATGGTTATCAAAAATCGCTGATATTCGTGAGTGGTGCGCTTAATTGGATGCCATATAAGCAGGATTATACTCGTAGTGTTGTTTCTTTTGATTTGGTGACCGAGTCGTATAAAAGAATTTTGCAGCCTAACTATGGAGTGGAAGATGTGTATAAAGTGATCTTGGGTGTCTCGAGTGATTGTTTGTGTATCTTTGCATGTACACAAACATTTTTTGATGCTTGGCTGATGAAGGAGTACAGAAACAAAGGGTCTTGGACTAAATTGTTTCGTGTTCCTTACATGGAAAGTAGATCCTCTCTGTAATGCAAAAGTCATCTACCCACCATGGATTTCCGAGGAAGACCAAGTGCTAATGGAATACACATTCGGAGGATGTTTGGCCGTTTATGATGTCAAAAATGGTACTTCTAAGATTCCAATGATTCAAAGTATCTATGGTGATTTTAAAATACTTGGTCTGATGATGGAAGATAACATTGAAGTTTGCGTTGAGAGTTTGATATCACCTTGTTTCTAATGTGAGGACATCAATGTGGTGTTGTGTGGCTTGAACTTTAGACTCAATTGCAACTTATATGTTAATTTCCGCTTATGTTATTTAGTTTATATTTGTTCTAATTAGTAGTAACTATTTATCCTTGTTAATTAACGGTCGATTGAATCTGTGCTTGAGAAATTGCTATGTTATTTTTAATTATATTCGTTGATTCTCCATTTATCCATTATCATCTATATAGTTCACAACTATGTGTTGCTGATATTTGTATGCTTATAAACTCATATCACTAAGTTGGTTTTCAAAGAATGAAAAGTAGTTTTTGTTATTATGAATGAATTATATTGGATTTCTCATCCAACTTATGATACGATGAACACTAGGTTGTTATAAAGTCATACAGTTCCTTGATCATGAACCCTTTGAGAAATTTCTTCTTGACCGTTTTGTGATATAGACTCTCCCTTGCATCTTCTTTACTTTCAACAATTGATTTGAGATGTTGATCAGAAGTGTATCCACTGTACTTATTTAACTTCTATTAACTCAGAATAACTTATTTACGTTATGTAATAATTAATAAGTGGTTCATTAAATATTCTTTTGATTCTTGCTTATTTATATAATATAACACTTAATGAATTAATGCAAAAAAGTGTCTATTTTAACTGATTTATATAACAAGGCATCATTAAGAAGTGGATGTGATTATTAATTTTATGGTAAGCTTTATATTGAGGATTGCAAATGTTGATTTCATTATCAACTTTATTTCCATAAGTGTAACACCACCTCTGCACTCAATTGTTTTCTTTCTTGAGAATTACAATAATGATAAATGAATGATAAGATTGCACCACCGCCACCTCAACCTGGCGGTGCAACCGCCATTGATGCTGACACCACCATGTCCATGTGTGAAAATATGTTCTTTATAAGTTGGAACAACTTTCTGTATAAGAAGGTTTTAGTTAAAAAATTGATAGCTTATTTTTGCAATAATTTTCACAATTTTGTCAGTTTACTATTACATAATGTTAGCTTATTCCAGAAATTAATGTTTAAATTCAAACTGACAAAATTCCATTAAAACAATGAGATATATAACATGGATGACACAGGATACTTATATTGTTCATAAGAAGAATTTGTTCCATGAAAGATCTGTGGATTTTTGGAGAAGGTTCAACATTCATTCTCCTCATCCCTTAGAGGTTCACAATATGGCCGTGAAAAATTTGATGATTCAAGGAGAAAGAAGATGGGATTAAGATAAGATATTTGCGATGTTCCCAGCTCATGTGGGCCATAGTGGTGTTTATAATTCTGCCATGCGTTTAAAGAGAAATAGGGGAGAGGTTCATTATGAAGGTGGCTGGAATAATGTAAGGAATGCGTGGTTTGTGCATTGTGATGCTAACTGTGTGTTTTGTGCTGTAAATGTGGAGTCTGAGTGGCACTTTTTTTTTCCAATGCAATGTTGGGTTGATGCAAGGGCGTGGCATATTATTCAACATCTGTTGTGATTGATGACATCTTAGCCGGGAACCCAATGGTACAGCAGATCATGCGCTGATGCTGATTGCGGAATTATGGCAGAGCAGAAATAACGTATCGTCTAATCAAAAGCCTGTGCAGCCAAGGAAAATCTGTCATACATCATATATGAAGATACAATGACTTCTCATGGAGAAGTTGGAGAGTGGGTGCAACAAGAGAGATAGAGTTGGCGAAAGATTTAGTAAGAGTGGACCATGATAAATATGATAGATAGTGTTGGCAAAGAGGAAAGGGTAGTCTGGTTGGTTTAATTGTTTTTGGGTTAAATCAGATGATTCGATCGGGATGAAGTGGAGGCGCGTTGTTGACATACGAAGGTGTTTCTTGGCAAATTCAGGATCAGAGAATTTAGGGTTTTGCTCTGACATCAAAGTTGAAGGAGAAGATTGATGGGGAGCCTGCACAGAATCTCTTCAATCAGATCGAACGGCAGAGTTGGCAGCGGCGCCAGTGGATTAAAGAAGAGTGAACGTATGAATGATATTAGAGTTCTGATAATGGTGGTGATCAATTGCTTCATCTTGGTGCTGCCTCCGATTTGTTAATGGTAAGCCTAGAGAGAGAAAGATAATTGAATCAAGTTACTTGTTCTGGTTACAGTGACTTCAAAAATGGACTCTTTTCTCTAATTATGAAACATAATCTTTACCAAAAGTACAATTTTACCATCTACTTAATTTTTTTGACACATTATCAAAATTTTATTTTGCTTCAACCTCCCACTATTATTTCTCTCTTAAAACCAAATTAAAACAAATTCACACCATAAAACACATTAACTTTCCCTCCAAAAAAAAAAACACATTAACTTAATCTTTTTTTAATGAACAAACAAACTTAATCTTCTATTCTCTAATTCACTAACTATGAAACTTAATGTCTTGTAAAAATACAATCTTACCCCTTATTAATTTTTTGACACTTCATCAAAATTATATCTTTTTATGTCTTTTGCTTCAACATCCCCCTATATTTTCTCTCTTAAAAACAAATTAAAACAAACTCACTCCCAATCAAACAAAATTCATATAATTCAATTTCTAAATATTTAAAAAGTTAAAAACAATTTACACTCTATTATCTTTCTCTAATTATGAAAAAGTAAGTTAATGACCAATAAAAACAAAATTTTGCTCCATCTTAATAATTTGACACCTCAACATATATTTAACTTTTTGTGTTTTTTGTAACAAAATATACTATTTTAGCTGAAAGAGAAAATAACTTTCAAAAGATTGATGTCATTTTGTAACAAAAAATTTCTTTTATACTAGCGGAAAGACGGGCACTTTCGTGCCCGTTTGTCCGCTCTTTCTACTGCATTAACGCATGTGATTATTTTATTATGCTTGTTTGTATAATTTTGATTAAAATTTTTAATTTTTTAAATATTAATGAAAATTATTTATATATTGATTTATAAACAAAATATTGTCAAGGCATATAACAAAATTATTTTTGAACGCAACATATTGTAGTTTGTCTGCATATAAAATTAAGATAAAATAATGATCATTTATTGATTATTCTAATAGTAATTAGTAACATCATAACCTAAATGTATAAATGACATGTTATGTAAAAGAAACATTGTTATGATTACGATAAAAGATATCTTTAAAAACTACAATTTTCGTAAAGTCTCCATCTTCTCCTTCTATTTTCCATTCTTTAATGAGAACAAACTACAATTTTCGTAAAGTCTCCATCTTCTCCTTCTATTTTCCATTCTTTAATGAGAACTTTTGTTGAATTTTGAGAAACTCCTCTTGATAAAGCTACATATAATTGACCATGGCTGAAAACATATCGTGGAAGATATATTCCGACATTGGAAATCGTCTACACTTGTGACATATTAATGGTAATAGCAAAACTTAGTCTAAAGGAAAACTATTTTCTACTAAGCACAATGGGAAGTCCTGAACTCACATTTACTTTTAATTTAATTTTGAGCAAGAATGCTCTTTTTCTAACATTGCTTCCTGTTAGGATTTCCACATCCAACATATTTTTAAATAAACCACGACATAACAATCGTGTCCCATTACACAGGTCATATCTAGGGTCTATGTTTCGCAAAAACATCAAAGGTGCACCTTTTTTTACCTTTAAAATATGTGGTGGGATACTTCCTTGAGCAATTGAGTTTAGGAAATAATGTTGATATAAGTTATAAGTATCCCCTTCAACCTCGTCAAATGACAACAAATTTCTATTGGAAACTGAATGATAATTGATATTTAATATAATGCTAACAAATCTTTTTTTAAAATATTTTGAGTCCTAATAATTTTTTAGAGGATTTAAAGTCCAATCTTTAACATTATTTTTTGCTGACGTTTGTTACTAATCTTTTTTTTAGAGTATTTAAAGTCCTATCTTTAACATTATTATTTTTTGCTCACGTTTATTACAAATTTTTTTTTAGATGATTTAAAGTCCAATCTTTAACATTATTTTTTGCTCGCGTTGTTACTAATCTTTTTTTTAGAGAATTTAAAGTCCAATCTTTAACAATATGCTTTTCTCACGTTTGTTACAAATATTTTTTTTTAGAAGATTTAAAGTCCAATCTTTAACATTATTTTTTGCTCACATTTGTTACTAATAATTTTTTAGAGGATTTAAAGTCCAATCTTTACCATTAATTTTTGCTCACGTTTGTTACAATTGATCAAAGGCTAAGGAAGAGTAACTTATATTAATAAAATAATATGGAAATATTGTTTTCTGTAGAAGTAATAAAATAAAATGGAAATACTGTTTTTTGTGGAAGAGATATGAAAATACTTGGTAATCTTTGTTGGTTGTATTAAGGGGAACAACAGAGATGTACATCATAAAATCGGCTGATAAAAAAGTAACAAGAGTTTTTGTTTTGTGCTAGTTTTTTGTGAGTTTAACTTGTGGTTAACGGAGGTAAAAGAGGGTTAACGGGGACAATTAGTGACATAGATTAGTAATCTACGTGTTATTTTATAATTGGCTAACAGTAAGAACAATTCATAAGGAATTGTGTGTAAGTTTTCTCCTTAAATTAAATTTAATATTATCTGTTTGTTACATGTATTATTTGTATTTAAAATTAAAATTTAAAATTAAGGGTGTAGACCACGGGAAAATTATTTGGGTTGATTGGCATTCTATTTGTCGGAGTCAGGAGGTTGGAGGCTTGGGGGTAAGGAGAATAAAAGAATTTAATTTTGCTTTATTAGGGAAGTGGTGTTGGCGGTTGTTGGTGGATAAGGATAGTTTGTGATATAGGGTGTTGTCGGCTAGGTACGGTGTGGAGGGTGGCCGAGTGTGTAATGGTGGGTTTGAGGTGTCAGCATGGTGGAGGGATATCTCTGCTATGTGTTCGGATGGTTGGTTTAGTAGCCACGTTAGTCGTACATTGGGAGACGGTTCAAACACGTTTTGGACGGATGTCTAGGTGGATGGAGTATCGTTACAGGATTGATTCACCAGGTTGTATGACTTGTCTTTGTTGAAGGGGGAGTCAGTGTTTTCTATGTTGGAGGCGTAGATTGTTCGCCTGGGAGGAGGAGTTGGTAGGGGACCTTAGGCTTTTACTTCAAAATGTTACTTTGCAGGTTGACAAAGTTGATAGATGGATTTGGCGATTGGAACCATCTTCCATTAATCAGTCCGTAATGCCTATAGCTATTTGAACGTTCAGGCTCTCATTGATCAAGTTGTGCCTATGTCTTCGTTTTGGCATCAGGACGTAACTTCGAAGGTGGTGCTGTTTGCGTGGCGTCTGTTTCATGATCGTCTTCCTACCAAGGATAACCTTTCACGCCGTCGTGTTATTGACATTGATGATCAAAGTTGTGTTGGTGGGTGTTGTTGGAACAAAGGGTGTTTCACGAGTCACCTATTGAGTTTTGACAATAACAAGGTATTAAAAATAATCAATTGGATATGCTAAACAATTTGTTCAAGTGTACAGGATCCATAATCAAAGTACTATTCATAAAGATTCTGATTGAACAAGTTCAAGAGCAAAGGAATTTTATTTGAAGCTTAGAGCATCTGGAAGAATGAGTCTGAAGAACTGCGTCTGAAGAATGCGTCTGAAGAAACGAGTCTGAAGAAGAGCTCCTGAAGACACGTCATCAAAAGCAAGGTCATCAGAAGCACTGGTCATCAGAAACATATCTTGCTAGAAGCTACTTCACCAGAGTTGACAAAGGACATTGTACGTAGCGTACGGCCACGAACTCTACAACCCCCATCTCTGCAATGTTTGTCTCTACAACAAGACAAAGATAACAGTAACATTGCTGCAGACGTTGTTCCTTTTGTTTTGGAATGGATTTGAAATAAGTTCTTCTTAGGACAACTATCAAATCAGGCAAAAGATCAAGGGTGAAAAATCAAAGCTTCAAAGCAAGACAAGTTGATGTAACGGCTAAATTCTCAACGTCTCTCAACTCCTTTATAAATAGGGATGAATACTTAGAGAATAAAAGAGAACAAGACAACACACACGCATACAAGGCCAATACTCTGCGCAAAACGTCGAAAACAAACATCAACAACTTAGAGAATTCTTTCAATTCTTTGTAATTGTTAAGTTAAGTCTGTTAAGTCTCTTGGAGTTGTCCTTGAGCATAGAAGTCTCTTTCTTGTGTGATTGAGCATAGAAGTCTCTTGGAGGTGTCCTTGAGCAAAGATAAGTCTCTTTCTTGTGTGATTGAGCAACTTGTAAT
>Ga0228710_1000377_pt1 | contig 53480 bp, 26 predicted proteins | sample MedpolnodulmetaG_FD_177995 | JGI IMG/M metagenome (GOLD analysis project Ga0228710, IMG submission 177995) | Root nodule microbial communities from Medicago polymorpha collected in Santa Monica, California, United States - pink nodules | ecosystem: Host-associated > Plants > Roots > Nodule... | reverse complement strand
TTTAATATTATTGCCAACGTGACTAGAACCTATAGGGTCACACACAAAGAACGGTCAAAAGAGAAATATATAAGTATGACTTATATAAGGGGTGCGTTTAGTAAATAACGCTAATTAGTTAGCAGAACTACTAAACTCGTTATTGGGCTTACTGAAGCCCAATAGTGACTTCTGACTTGCAGAGCACGCTAGGAGTTCTATAAATAGAACCCTAGTGCTGAAGTTTTGGGCTGGACGTCTTGAAGAAACCCTAGCTCTCTAACACTTCTGATTCCTTGGCTAGCACCGAGTTTTGGAGGAGCACCGTTCGTGTGGACTTGCTAGAGGCTTTGCTGCTTGCTGCTTGCTTTGCTGTGATCGAGATTCCAGTTTCCAGCTTTCAGATTCCACACTTCGAGATAACAATCGAATCACTGATTCATGTGTTAATTCGTAATGATCCAAGGAAGGAAAATCGAAAATTTTATCCGCTGCTTTATTCTGAAATCACATTCGATTTTCCTTCAGCCTCATAATCACAGACGGGTCTATCTCAGACGGTGGACCCGGCACAGTATCAGCAACATTATCAGGGATATCAGCAGGCGTAGAATCAGCCTGTTTATGAGGAGCCTCAACAGTATCATTTTGATGCGTATCAGCAGCATCAATACGAGGATCATCAAGAGCAGTCTGATATTGAGCAGGAGCAACCTGATATTCAGCAGCCTTAGCAGCAGGCGGGTCGGGGTTATGCTTAGGGGGTGCCGAGGGTGGAGTACGAGACCGGACCAGACGACTATGGAGGGGGGCCTTCTGTGCCCACGCTTTTACCTCGCTTTAGTGGACCTGTGGCATGCAGGATATGGGTCAATGCAAATGTAAGTATATTTAATGTTTATTTTACTTCTTTTACTATTTATTTAACTTATTCTAATTATTATTTTGGCTTATTTTATGTTAGAATATATTTAGTGTTTATTTTACTTATTATTTATTTAACGGTGTTGTTTGTTGTTTTTTGTTTTTGTATTTCAGTTTCGAAAAAAGCATATGATGAAAGGTGTCTCGCACGAGAAGAGGTCGAGCCTTAATAACTTGATATTGCCTCAGTCGGGTGCACAAAATAACTGATTTTGGGACGAAGTGAATGCTTTCGGTCTTACCCCCTCCTGAATACTGGGTACGAGAACATCTCTCACGGGTTCCTTTGTGCCTTGTCAGAGAGATGACATAAGGAGACCAACAACTTCCATCTACCTGTTGGAGAGATGGCCATCACACTACATGATGTGGCGTGTCTCCTAGGCATTCCCATCATTGGGAGGCTCCTTCATGGTAGAGAGTTAACTCGTGATGAAGGGATACAAATGATGCATGTGGTCCTACTTTTTACAGCGGAGGCTGCTGCTAAGGAGGTGGGAAGACAAGGTGTTGCTCATGTCAGTTCTGATAAACTGAAGATGCGCTACAAGGAGCTTTTGAATAGGTGTAATCAGCTGATTGAGCCTGACACAAAGGAGGAGTATGAGGAGTAGGGTCAAGTTAGGTTGGTCTGCATTAAGGCGTTTTTGTTGCTCTTGCTTGGCTGGACCATTTTTGCCGGCAAGAACAGCAGAAGCATTGATCTGTTGTGGCTGCCTACGCTGCAAGATATGGACGAGTTGGACAGGTGGCCATGGGACGGGATGAGACTTGCTTTCCTATATGAGCAGCTATCTCTCACCTCTGACTCATCTGTGGCCTATTTTGGTGGTTACATGACCTTGTTTGTGGTAATAATTGTTTTTCTTATTTTTTACTTATTGGAATGTGAATGTATAGTTGTTTGTATAATACTTGTGCTGATATAAATTTGTTTCTTTGTGTTTGCAAGGATGTGCTTTGATGCACTTCACGAACCTCATTCCAAGGATTCATAATGATGATTACGACCTGCTCTTGCCCCGCTTGTGGATCAATGTAAACCTCCCAGGGGCTTTTCTGGTCCCGGATACTACAGAGATGTCATTGATTCATTGAACCATTCTTATGTCATCTGGAGACCGTACGAGAGATGACGAAACATCACACCCTTTTAGGACATATGCTGGTACTCCGGATGGATCATGGCCGACAAAGACAGGAGGGTCCGTCACTTGCCAGAGCGGGTTCTTAGGCAGTACGGGTATGTCCAGACTATTCCCAAGCCTCCTACAGACATTGGTCCTCTTACGGTAGCGGATGTGGCTAAGGCTTTCATGGAGTTTGCTCTACATGTCCTCAGCCAGCAAAAGAGGGGTGATCTGGTTCCGGATAACGAGTCGTGGGATCATTCTAGGGGGTACATGAGATGGTTCGTTAGAGTATCACATCCTATTGTGAACCCCCCTGCTGTCATTCCTGACTACACCGCTGCTGCCCATCCTCGTCTTGTCCCTCCCTATGAGGAGGTTATTGTTCAACAACAGTGGGTCAGACATCCTTCCGATCCATTCCAAGTCATCAGCAACATGAGAGGCAAAGTGGAGCATGCTATGGAGATTCCTGAGGTGGTTTCAATGCACTCTTTTTCAGCATTTTGGAGGGTCTCCGGTTCGATTATACTGTGTTTGACCAGGTGCCGGCTCCGCGGGGGAAGAGTATCCACGGAAGTAAGGTTTTGGCATTATAGCTTTTGTAGTTTTTTTATGACATTTTGTCGGATTTGGATGTAATCCTATTATATTTGCGCTTTTTGTCGTTTTTATGACATTTTCCGTTACTTTATTCCTATATTTATTGTAATTTAATTATGAGTGAATGCTTGAATGAATGATGAAAAATGTATGCAATTGACTGACTGAAGGAATGAAAAATTTAGGGAAAATAGAGGTCTCTGCCAGTTATGGCTTGCTGCACAGACTGGGCGTGAGTTAACTCAAGCAGGAGTTTACACTTGGGTTACTTAAGTAACGCTGCGTGACTTAACTAACGAAGACATTTACACATGTGTTAATTAACTAACGCAGGGGTATTTCGGTCAGTTTGGTTGGGCGGGAGCAAAACTTGATGGGAGAAAAGCAGAATTCTAAAAGTTATTGGTCTAAAAATACAATGGGCCCATTTGTTATAGTTTTTTTTAAAATAGATTTTGGTAGTGTAATGTGTTTTTGTTATAATTTTTTTATCAATTTTTTTTTAAGGAAAGCTTCAAATGAAAAATAAGTTTGAATAGTTTATCTTAAAATGTAATTCTTAGTATTACATCGTTTGGTTGTAATTTTTTTTTATACTAAAATTTTGAAAAAATCTCTAAAAAAAACTATTTTAAATAGCTTTTCGTAAAAATCATTTTTAAAAAAATATGTGATTTTTACTATATAAAATCTCGAACAATAAATATTAAAAACAAACGAGCTCAATGAATCTCGAAAAATCTCGAACAATTCATTTTTAAAAAAAAAAGAAAAATCTAAAGCAAACGAGCTCAATATCAACATAGGTAGATAAAAAGTCAATCTACATAATAGATAAGAAACACCGGAATATGTCTCGTTAGGCATAATCATGCAAGCCATCACCAAAACGAAAGATCCAGCACTAGAGACACCCTATGCATTACACGCAACAGACTATTCACTCCATTTTCGTCCTCTACTGCTGCATCCACTAGATTTAAAAGACAAGGACAAGGACTAATTGATAAGTCTCCTCTAATACCAATTGAATCCCCGCAATTCCACTAAATTGTTTATTGTGAAAGACTACACCTAGATCAAGGATCCCCTCGTCGGAATATGTCAAGGAACCAACCTCTAACTTCGAATGGTGGTATTGTAGTTAATTCAAGTTCAGAATGTTAGTTAGTTTTAAAATGTTAGTTCAAAAAGTTAGTTACTTGTAAATACTCCTACATTTATAAGAGAATTATACTCCCTCCGTCTCATAATAATTGTCTCTTTAGCATTTATTATTTCCCCTCGTTATTATACCCTTATTTATTGAATTTCATTTGACATAACTACTTCACCAATTACAATTAATAAGGGTATTTTAGTAAATGAAATTAATTTTACCATTGAAATCAACACAATTAATCATTTCCTTAATAATCGTGCATATACCTTAAACGACTATAACTTAGAGACGGTGGATAGTAGGTAGGGGTGTAACGGTTCGGTTTGGATTGGTTTTCAATCAAAAAAATGTCCGAACCGACGAAACATTCATCGGTTTGGATTGGTTCGGTTTTTACTGTTTTTCAAAAAAGAAACCGAACCAAACTAATCGGTTTGGTTCGGTTTGGATTTGTTCGGTTGATCGGTTTATTTAAAAATACAATTAAAAAAAATCATATTCTCACAAAATATTTCATAGAACTTTGTATAACTGTATTTCATATTTTGTTTTTACATGTTCTCTATTTTTCAAACAACTTTTTATAACCAACCTTACTCAATATTTCATACATATGATTCAAGATTCATTCATCCATCATTCTTCAAAAACAACTTCATCAAACTCAAATATTTCAATCTTTCATGATCCATACATGCACCATTCATCAACAAACACAAAAATTCCAAAAAGAACATCCTAAAATTAAAACATAGTGAAAATAACAAATTCATGCAAAGTGAAATTTAAACATCATAAAATTGATGGCTAAGGTTTCTTTTTTAGTAGAAATGAAAGAGTTTGACTGATGATATGAAGATGAGAGAAAGTGAATGGATTAAAAAATATTTTATGTTTAATTTTGGGCTTAACCATAAGTTTGTGTGAGGTAGGATAATATTAGTAAAATAAGGAGTGTGGGTGTGGTTATCATCAGATTGGTTCACCGGTTTCACGGATCTCGAAACGAAAAACCATGAACCAAACCAAACTAGATCGGTTTTGATTGGTTTGGATCGGTTTCAAACTGAACTAAACAAAGTCGGATATTTTTTCGGTTTGGTTCGGTTTGGAGTTTCGGTTTCGTTGGTTTTGTCCGAACCACTTACACCCCTAATAGTAGGTTTGTGTCTAATGCAAAGTTAATAAGCCATGAGCATTATAGACCCCAATTTTTTTAAAACTTTGTTTAACTACTAATACTCTCTCTATATATATAAGTTGTTTTATTTTGAAGTGTATCGATTATTAGATCGTAGTTGGCCCGTTCAGGTTCATCATACTTTACGAAAAGTCAACATAAGTGTTGATTGACTTGTTAATTTTAGTCTTACCATGGATTTTTAAAATTTTATTGTTGTGAAGACAATTCCCAGTGAACTTACTAGTTTCTTTTTTGATGATATTTTTAAGAGTTGCATGCCTAAGAGTATTTGTTTGGTTGTTTTATTTTTTCTTTTGAACTTTGGCCTCTTTTATAAAAAAAATAAAAATAAATACAAACTTAATAGAATTAGCTAATTTTTAGCAAAATAATTTTTTTTATTAACTCTATGGTTCTCATGGGAATAAGCCCTAAATCAAGAGTTACCATTGTCTAGTATTCTTTTTTGACCTTGTCTTTTATTTGTACTATCTATATAAAATCTAGATTTTTAACATTGTCAATCTATCTTTATTTCCCCAACTACCCCACTTTTATCCTCATGTTTGCATTCTTTAATTATTTTATAAACTATTTTTTAGCTGATAATGCTAGATGATTGAAATAAAAATAATTTTAATATAATACGAATTCTCTTAGAACTTTTCAAAAAGTTCTCTTATGGATCATGTTTTATGCCTCAAATTTGCTAGACACAATGATGTGATTCTAAGGTTCTCTCATTTATCAATCTTAATAAAGTTGTTTTGGAAGAAAAAAACCGAATTCATTTTGATTCAAAGTGTTATTTTCGTATATTGTATTATGTATGTCTTGTTTTTCCTATATCTGGAGTTTTGTATGTCCGATTGAGGTGATTCCTGAATCGTTGGAAAGTTTACTAAATTATCTACATTTCGGATGTTTGATTCAAGAGAAAATTATACATTTTACATGGCTTAAAATATGATGGAATGGAGGACATGATTAAAATAATGAACTGAAGCAATATTAGTGCAAAGTAAACATGTAGCATTTAAAAAGGAGGAAGTGGTGTTGCCCATCATCAAGGACCATGAATTACTATTATTCACACCCAATACATCAAGTCAGCCACCTTATTTACTTAAATTAGCCTCTCACATTCACTCATTCATTATGTAATCATTTTCACAGTTATTCAGCCCTGGGTATTTATGTTAGATTAATTGGCTGAAATAAAGCATTTTATGTTTTTTCCATTGATATTCTCTTGTAAGCAATATGTGACCTCTTACTTATATATAGGAGGCGCAGATGATGAATATGGATAAGTATATAGAATTTTGATAAAAATTACACTATTTATATTTGGGAAATGTTAACCGGTGCTTCTGGAACACTGGTTAAGGAATCAAATATACTGAGTATTTGCATCGGAATTTGTGTTGTCAACTCCTCAAAAACATAAAAAAGTGTTATTTTCACTTTAATACTCTTCTTTTTAGTTTTCTTAACCAGTGCCCAGGACACCGGTTAACAAGACCCTTTATATTTTAAGTGAGAGTTTTATCCTCTTTGAGTTATTACGTGGTCACCATTATTGGATTGAATTGAGATTATTTTTGTTATGAAGCACTAATCATGAGGTTTTTAATTTTATTTTATAGAACTTACATATTTAGAGATGTCAAATAAAGCTCAAATCAATAAACTCCCCTTACGAAGCCCTTAATTATGATCCTCTGTCGAGATACCTTTTTTATGTCCTAACCTATTGTTGTTAATTTTTTGTGGACTCAATTCAGGTTGTGGCCCCCATTTTTATTAGTCGATAAATTTTGAGATAACTTCGCACATATTTTTTAAAATTAAATTAATTTTTTTCTTTTTTAGACGAAATAAAAAATTAGTTTTTTTTGTTGTTGTGATTTTTTCAAATTAATGAATAACAAAGTTAATGTTAATGAGTCATCTTGAGCTCACAAAACTTTGGAGCTTTTATAGTCTTGTGGGTTTATTTGAGCGTTCGTGTTTTGGCTCCCAGGCATGTGTGTTGGGGCCAAATCTTTGAGGCATGTACAAGTTGACACTTATATTTTCTATGATGGATGAGAGAGTATCTCTATATGACTCAATTAGAGGAGAGACCATCATTACGAGGTATGCTAGCAACACACATTCTAACACATATTTTTCAACACACTCTCTTTGATTGGTTAAAATTCATGGGTCCCACCAAATCATATGGGTTCCACATAAATTGGGTCCCATGTGAATTTTAACCAATCAAAGAGAGTATTGAAAAATGTGTGTTGCTAGCATTCATTGTATATAATATAATTGTTCCGATTACGACTATACATTTTACCATCACCGATTGAAGCGGAACATAGATAGTTTATCTCCTCTCCCGTACACACATTGAAAGAACTACATACTGGTGATAGTGGACTCATCATCATCTACATATTCAGGTTTTTTTTTTTTTTTTTTACAAATATTCAGGTATTTCTAAACTATGATGTTTGTATAGTCGTAATTATTACATGTTTGCGTTACAATTTAATATTATATCTTATTTTATTGATTTTTATTTTATCAATTGGTATCGGATCGAGATTATAATCCTATTGTGATTGTTTTTTTCACTTTGTAATTGGTAACATATTCATACACACATTTGATTAATATATAGGCTATAATATGTATTTCGTCCTTGTAAAGATTGGTTTCTGTAATCGTTAATTCTGATAAAATTACTCTTGCATTGTTTAATTATTTAAAATTTCGTCTATCTTCCCACTTAATCACTGTCATTGTATGACTTCAGTTGTATCTAAACCAATCATAAAACTTTGGAATATTTATAATCATAATCAACACAAATGAAATCAGTCGAAAGTTTTTTTTTTTTTTGTTCTAACAATTAATGGCAAATACCATTTTATGGAACAATATCATGCATCAGAGGACAATCTTACATATCCTCCACTCAATTAAATTTGAAATGATGGCCAAGTTATTGTTCCATGTTCTCTGTGTTATCTTCTTCCACTGTAAAATTTCGCTACTCACATAGACACACTCACACTTATACACAGAGACAGGTAAATCCAAGTTTTTCCCTCTCACTTTGTTTTTGTGTTGATGTTTTATGGTGATGATTTGAAGCTGATTGTGGTTTTTGGAATTCGAATTTGATGGTTTTTGCTGGAATTCGAATTCGTGTGGTTTTGAAAAGGAAAAAAAAAAGATGTTATACTTTAAGATTTTCGAAACTTTTTTGTTGTTGAGGGAAAGAAATCGAAAATGGGTTATGTTGGATGTGGAGAGTTCGGTTTGAGTATGTGTTGGGGATTTCAAATTTCTGATGTTGAAAGTGGTGGATTCGGATTCAAAAAAAAGTTGGTGTTTACGTGTTTGATTGTTCTTGCTGGAAATTTTTTTGGTTGGATTCATGGTTTGTTTCTCGAAAATTGAAGAAGATGAACAATTCAAAGGAAGAAGAAGGATGATGAGGGTATTTTTATCCATTCCCATGCCATTTTGCTAATTTGATGACGTGACAGTGATTAAGTTGGTCAAAGGACGAAATTTTAAATGATCAAACAATGCAAGGGTAATTTGCCAGAATTAACGATTACAGGGACCAATTTTTAAATGACCCTGATTGCAAAGACGAAACACATATTAAAGCCTAATTTATATGTTAATTTGATTTTGCCTGTATTGTTATTTTCTGGTTACGCTTCTGATTACACGATGATCATGTGTATGCTATGTTTTAATATTGAGATAATTGATTAACCATCAAATTGGTTCAATGATGAATTGTATTTTCAATTTTTATTTCTCAAATTTCTTTCCTTTATTTTCTTTAAACAAAATAAAAAAATTCTAAGCCATAATGAGATTTACATTATTATTTTGTTTGCTCCTTTTATTATATATCGATACTCACAAAGTTGTTGCGCATGGAATTTGGATTTAAAACTAGGTTAGAATGACCTGAATCATAGAAATCGGGTTGGAAGGTGACTACTTATACCCATTTCTCTAATCTCACGTGCACATATAGAATATGGAGGCGCACATAGCTTCATTTTATATACATTTTTTCTTTTATACTTTCACCGTTGTTTTTCATTCAATTGATTCATCGAGAAATATACCAGCAAATTATAATGTTGCCATAAGTTAAAATATAATTGCCAATTATATGTTTTATATAAATTATATCTTTTTATGAGTTTCAATTATGTGATTATTGAATTCAGTTGAGACTATTACGATTATGAAGCACCCGTGATAGTGGGTGTAAGTGTAGTTTATTTTTATTTTTATTTTTATGGAGCTTCATACAATGGGTGAGACCTTTTTTATGCACAAATGATGTGCGCCCACAAATTTACGAAAGTTCATTTTAGATGTCACTCTTTTACGCTTGTTTTTTCTTTCTTTGTAGATTATTGAATCTTAGGTGTTTTTGAATTTCAGGATCCATGCAATGTATATAAAAGAGACTAGGAAAGATTACATTTCTCAATGTTTGAAATTAATATTCAATGAAATTATGAAAACATAAACGAGTTGAAGCTTATCCAACGACGACTGACAACAAAGACAATGCGGAATGATTGAATGACGGGGGAAGTCTTGAGTGAAGTGAATGTAAGAAAATGATAGTGGAAGACAATAAAACGAAGAAAAAGACGAGAACGAGAATATTGAATAATGCATTATAAACATTCCTAGGTTAAAGATTGAAGGATATTTTTTTGAAGAATTAAAGATAGAAGGATATTACCAACAATGCATTAATCCAGGTAGTAAGAGATTTGAATTCCTTACGTTTCTCATAGTTCTCCGACGAAGATTAATCACCACTAACAAGAGTGAAAACTTCATACCTATAATATAAGGCTTAATTGCAGTTTTAGCCCCCTAACTTTCCCAAAGTTGCGATTTTGACCCCCTAAGAAAAAAACTACAAAACAACCCCCTAAATATTGCAATTGTAACAGTTTTGGCCCCCCAAGGTAAAAAAAAATTAAAAAAATAACACGTGGCACCTCACTTAGGGTGCCACGTCAGCGTAGACCGAATCAATATCATCCTTGGGGGCCAAAACTGCCACATGTGCAAAACTTAGGGGGCTATTTTGTTGTTTTTTTCTTAGGGGTCAAAATCGCAACTTTGAGAAAGTTAGGGGTTAAAACTGCAACTAAGCCATAATATAATAGGTAACTAAAAAACAAAAAGTTAGAAGGGTATTTTGGTCAAGATTTATGAAGGGAGGTTTAAAATTGATATTAAATACGGTGAGAATAACAATTGCTTCAAAGTTGAAAGATAGAAAGGTGATGTGGGCTTGGAAGTGACAGGTTGGAGAAACACGTAGTTGTGGGTGGGGCCACATGTCCAACAGGGATTCTGATGTCAGGCAGCTGAGTAATGTCCTCGAATTGATTGATTTGATTCATTAAGTTGTTGTGTTGGGTTTGGGGCGAAACAAAACAGGGTTCTATTCTGTTCTGTTAGAACTTCTTCAACCCTCTCATTCTTTCGATTTGGGGTTATTGCATTTCTTCGATTTGGGGCTTGTTTTCCGCAACCCTCTCTTTCGATTTCTGCAATTGCAATGCCAAATTCAGACTCTTCGGTAGAAGATGATCCATCACTTCAAGAAGAAGAGGAAGATGATGATGATGATGATGATGAAGAAGAAGAATACGAAGAAGTTGAAGTAGAAGAGGAAGAAGAAGATCAGGAAGAAGAGGAAATGGAAGAAGTTGAACAAGAAGAAGAAGAGGAGGAAGAAGTTGAAGAAGAAGAGGAAGAGGAAGAGGAGGAAGTTGAGGAGAAGGAGGAAGTAGAAACAGTAGTAGTGGTGGAGGAGGAGGAAGAGGAGGAGGAGGAGGAGGAGGAAGAAGAAGAAGAAGAAGAAGAAGAAGAAGAAGAAGAAGAAGAAGGAGGAGGAGAAGAAGAAGAAGAAGAAGAAGAAGAGGAGGAGGAGGAGGAGGAGGAGGAGGAGGAAGAAGAAGCAATAGAGAGTGAACATATCAAAGGTTTTATATAATCATTAATTAATTATGTTTTCCAGATTGATTTAATCCAATTCTTGCACATTTGTTTTCCTTAATAAATTTCATAATCTGGTTTTGTTTGACACTGGCTCGAGAACCTTGCACCAAGGTTTCCCTTGAAGCACTTGTATTAGTTAATGGTATTGAATATTGATAGGTATTATTATATAGCAACATGATGAAATGAAAACTCCTGGAGTGACTTTGTGAAATGATTAGGTATCCTTTATAAGATAGGAAATAGCCGTGTTGAATATGGGTCCGTTTGGATTGACTTATTTTTGAGCTTATGAAAAATAGCTTATGCAAATAAATAAGCTTTTATGTTAATTCATAAGTTCTCACTAACAAAAATTGTAGCTTCATAAGCCGTTGTTTCATAAACTACTTTAACAAACTTATGAATAATAACATAAAAGCTTATTTATTTGCATAAGATCAACAATAAGCCAATCCAAAGGGACCCTATATCCTGGATTTGCGTAAGGATCAACTTGTTTAGTTTCTTCTAATTGCACCAACTCTAGGTGTTGCTAATTGCTATACTTCATCCTTGAACTAGGTAAAGTCAACCCTGTAGTAGCTCGAAATAAGGCGATACAATTCTTTTGCAGCTCATATAGTAGGGGCTGAATTGGAAGAACCTCAGAGGCTGCAACTGCCAAACTTCTGTAGTGTCCGACTTCGTATGTGCATCTAACATCCAACTTGAATCCATCTGTAAAAGAGATGAACAACGCTGCGTCGAGGCTCAACCGCGTAGTTCTCATTATTAACGAAGTTATAGACTAGAAAACACGGATAAATTCATCGTTGCAAGTTTGCAGTGAACCTAATAGGTCAATGTGGTGCAAGAACCTAACTAACTCTGATGAGAATAAACACAACTTTATTCAGTTGAATCCAGCTCCCAATGAGTGGAACCAATCCTTCAATCTTTAGTAATTTTGAATGTTGTGATTGTCAATCTGTCCTTCAGTTCTAAACTCATCATGCTCTTTTTACATGTTTATCCATGAACCTATCTCGTGCTTTATGGATTTTTCATCATTTTTGAATTGTGATGTTGGTCAGGTCTGATTTTTTTAATTTTATTTTTGTAGAAACAATAAAGGTGGAAGAGGAGGAAGAGGAGGAGGAGGAGGAAGAAGAAGAAGAAGAAGAAGAGGAAGAGGAAGAGGAGATGGAGAATGAGGAAAAACAAGAAAAAATAGTAGTAGAGGAGAAAGATAAAGACAAATATAAGGTTCCAAATTCTCTTCCCGATGCGGATAAACATAGCAAAGGTTTTTCTATTCACTAATTAATTATCAGTCATGCTTTTTATTCTTGACTTGATCCACTACTTGCACATTTGCTTTCCTAAATAAATTTCGTGACCTAGTTTTGATACTGTTTTTTGAGTCGTATTAGCTGCAACAGCTGCACTGTGCTTTCCTCAATATTGACAGGTATTGAATATATCCTGGTTTTGCCTTAGGATCAGCATGTGCATAATTGCAACAACTCAACCCTTTAAACTTGGCAATTCAACATTGTAGTGGCTCAAAGAAAGGTGATACAACTCTTTGACAGCTCATATAGAAGGGATTGAACCCAGATAGTCTAAGGCTTTGTTTGGGAGTTTGGAGGGGAGGGGAGGGGAAGGGAGGGCTTTGGGGGTTGGGAAATATGGGAGAAAATGGAGAAATATTTCACGTTTTTTAAAAGAGTAGTTTTTTAGAGAATGATAAATTAATGCTTACTATATTTTTAATTTTAAGAATATTATTACAACAAATTAAATTTGAAGAATTCATACAAACCCTCCAAAACCCCCCAAACCCCTCCTCCAATACAATTTTTGTGTTCCCTCAAATGAGGAGAGTTTTGTAATTGTATTATGAAGAAAAATTAACCCCCCAAAGCCCTCCCCTCCCTTTCCCTCCAAACTTGCAAACAAAGCCCAAGAGGCTGCCAATGCCAAACTTCTGTAGCTTCTGACTCCATAGATGTATCTAATAGTCAACTTGAACCCATCTGTAAAGGAGGTCAACAACGCTGCATCGAGGCTCAACCGCGTAGTTCTCATCATTGACGAAATTATTGACCAGAAAACAAAAATAAATTCATCGTTGCAAATTTGAAATGAACCCGATAGGTCAATGTGGTGAAAGAACCCAACTCTTATGAGTTGAAACCTAGCATTATTCAATTGAATCCAGCTCCAATGAGTTGAATCCAATCCCTCGATCTGTAATAATTTTGAATGTTCTGATTGTCAGTTGTCCATTAGTTCTAACTTGTCATGCTCTTTTTACATGTTCAGTTGTGAACCTATCTTGTGCTTTATGAACTTTTCCATCTTTTTTGAATTATGATGTTGGTTTGGTCTGAATTTTTAAATTTTATTTTTGTAGAAACAGTAGAGGTGGAAAAGGAGGAGGAGGAAGAAGAAAACGAAGAAGCAATAGACATGGAAGTGGAGGAAGAACAAGAAACAGTTGTAGAGGAGAAAGATAAAGAGAAAGATGAGGTTCCAGATTCTCTGCCTGATGCAGATAAACGTAGCAAAGGTTTTCCAATTCATTAAATTATTAGTTATGCTTTTTATTCTTGATTTGATCCTTTACTTGCACATTTGTTTTCCTTAATAAATTTCATGACCTGGTTTTGACTCTGTATTGAGAGTCGCAACAGCTGCAACCGTTGCACCATGGTTTCCTTCAAACCCCTTTATTTGTTCATAGTATTGAATATTGATAGGTATTGAATATATCCTGGTTATGCCTTTGGATCAGCATGTGTAGTTTCTCCTAATTGCAACAACTCAACCCTTGGACCAGGAAAATTCAACCCTGTAGTGGCTCACAGAAAGGGAATATAACTCTTTTGCAGCTCATATAGAAGGGATTGAACCCAAAGAGTCTAAGAGGCTGCCAGTGCCAAACTTCTGTATCATCTGACTCCATAGATGTATCTAGCATTCAACTTTGTGAAGGAGGTGGGACAACCCTGCATTGAAGCTCAACCACATAGTTCTCATAATGAACGAAATCATAGACCAGAAGACACATAAATTCATCGTTGCAAGTTTGAAATGAACCTGATAGGTCAATGCGGTGAAAGAACCCAACTCTGACGAGTTGAAACCTAGCTTTATTCAGTTGAATCCAGCTCCAATGAGTGGAATCCAATCCCTCAATCTTTAGTAATTTTGAATGTTGTCATTGTCAATTGTTCATCAGTACTAAACTTGTCATGCTGTTTTTACATGCTTAGTTGTGAACCTATCTTGTGCTTTATGATTTTTTCCATCATTTTTGAATTGTGATGTTGGTCTGGTCTGAATTTTATTATTTTATTACCGTGATTTACTTTATTACGAAGTTCGAATGTTGAATACTTGCTGCTGACATCATAAATTGTGTTTACATACTGTGATATGTGTTTTAAACATCACTTTTTGTATTGAGTAAACTTGTAGACCCAAAAATTTATGAGTGAAGTCTATGGAGATTTTATGAGTTTACTTGGACTTGAGTTTGACAACTTTGTTTCTTTGAAACCAATATTTTTATAGTTTATCTTGTGAGAGGTAATCCACTTCCGTCTATTGTCTGTGAAATGATTTAAAGAGGATTCTTTTTCTAAATTCATAATTTATTTCTTATCTTCTATTGTAGATTCAAGCCAACATATGGAGCTTGATGTGAAAGAGGAGAACTTGGGGTCAATTTCCTATGTGCTCAAGAACCCTGAAGTAATACGGCCATCACATTATATGGAAGAGAATGATGCCATGAGTAAAGCATCTGTTCCATTGCATGAGGAATTGACATTGAAAAATGAAGATTATCCCCTGAAACAAAAGGTTTCTAGTCCTCCAAAATCAAGCGAAAACTTGATTTCTGCTGAAGATGGGAAAAATCAAGGCCTAAATGTTGATGTTGAAAATTCTGGACATCTTCAGAGGAAAACCTCTGAAGGATGCAGTGAACCAGATTGCAATAGCAAAGCTTCTTTATCTGATGTTAAAAACATTGATTCTAGGGCCACCAAGTCATCCAGTGATACGGGAAAAGATGTGGTTACTGGAATCATACTGAGAGATAATTTTGTTGAGGATGCTGATGGTGGTCAGAACTCTAAGGAGGAAGTTATGCAGTCAGAGATGGAGTCAAGGGTTGATGTGAAACAAAAGCCATCAAGGTCGGGTCATGGTAGTTCAGTATGTTCTTTCAAGTTTATTTACAAGATGACCAAAATTTAATTTACACTGCATGCTTTCTCTTTCAGAAGTAGCTTCTTGTCCCCTGACTACATAAATTAGTCCACATGTCTCTATCATTATGTTTTTCTGATTAACTCCTCCTGATAGCAGGACTAGAAGTCTGTCTCCCAGTGCTGAGATTAAAGATGGAAACAAAAGACCTGCAATTATATGTGCTTTTTTTGCTAAAGGTTGGTGCATCCGAGGTAGTTCTTGTAGCTTCCTTCATGTAAAAGATAGTGTGAATAATACCGACCAGGGGGCTGAAGGAAACGTAGTTACTGCACATCAGAAGAGAGAATTGAAATTGGAAAAAGGTATATCAAATAACTTGTTTGGTCAATCTCTTCAGGTATCCCCTTTGTGCATATTTCTAATAAAGGCATTTCCCTGTAACAGGTGTTAAGGAAAATGCTGACAGGTCAAGAACGGTTAGTACTCCAGTTCCATTTACTGCTTTTCATAGAAGTATAACTTCACACACTTCTGAATTTCCTTTGCAAATGAGCATGCAGAACGAGGAAGAAGCAAGTCCAAGTTGGCATCCATCTCATGAAAAAGAGAAGTTTCCGATGAGGGACAGCTTGTTTCCAGAGAATAAATCTGCATTTAATACATCAAACAATTATTTCAGCTCAAATCTTTCCTTATATTCATCCCGTGCAGAGGAAATGATTGCCATTCGAAACCATCATATGTACAGAGGATACACATCGACAAGAGATTTTAGTTCACCTTTAGGTGCAAGTGCTCTGGACTCTCACGCCCATAAATCCTCTTTCTCTTCAGATCGGGAAGATTTTCATCCAGTTGGTTCATCTAGGGTTGCACCACATGCTAATGGATATACACTGAAAACCCGTTCTAATTGGGAACCTTCTGTTCCATTTCGACCATCCTTTTTTATCACTTCTATGAATGTATCATCCCCCAGAGATCTTTATGACCCTCTTCGTGATAGCATTGAGATACCAAATATTGGAGATGGGTCCCTGAAAGCTTCCCTTCTAATTCGAGGGTCATCTGTTCAGGCTTCATCACAAGTTCAGACATACGATGATTCTGCTGCAGTTGGGAAACACATGTCTGATGTTAATGATGATAAAAGTTCTGTATCTTCCCATCATAAGTTTTATGAAAATGAGCCAAACAGAAGTTCTGTTCCTCGCGGGAAAGATTGTCTTGCAACCAAAGCAGAGATAACATCAGGAACTTGTGCAAACTACCAAAATGGTGACATAGGTGTGGAACAACATGCCTTTGGTGTTGAAGATAGGATAGAAACACTGAAAAAACGGACTGAGCATGATGCTAGGCATCATAGTGATGAATCAGAGCACAAAAAAAATAGAGTAGCAAAGGATAATAAATTTCATGAAATGGAGGTTGACTTTCAGACAGATGGCAGTGTACTCAAAGAAACAAAGACGCTGAAAATTTTCCATGCAGTCCTTGTTGATCTTGTGAAAGAGTTGCTAAAACCATTTTGGCATGAAGGTCGTCTCAGCAAGGATGCACATATATTGATAGTTAAAAAATCAGTTGACAAGGTTATTAGCACTTTAGAGCCACGCCAAATTCCGACCACTGAAGATACTGCTAAGCAATATATTTCTTTATGTCGGCCAAAAATTGCAAAGTTAGTCCATGTAAGTGTCCTTTTTTGCACAGTTTTTGTTATTTGTCAATGGAAGTACATGGACTTTCTTGTTTGTCCTCTGTTTGATTTGACAGAATAGATATATATTTTACTTTGTGCAGGGATATGTCAATAAACATGGCAAATCTTGACATGCCAGCCCAAACACCTCTTTTTTGTACAGTTTCTGTTTGGCTGATACCAATTCATGACAACTTCCGTCTGAGGCTATCTGTTTCAAAGTCAAGGTTGATTTGGAATATTTTGAATTCTCTTTAAAGATGTCTGCATTTTTTTTTTCCGCGTTTTCTCTTGTTCCATTCTGAAGTAAACTGGCTTGAATTGCATGGTTTATAAGGATATCTTATTTCATTAATTTGCATAATTATGTTACTTGTTTAGCAATATTTGGTGCAACTTTCAAGCGCTTGCTAGTATTGGGCAGCAACTTTACTTTCATGCATATGAAAAATCTGGATTTTTTTTGTAAATACAGTGGTGGACTGTGCTGTAGAGTTTAGCAAATAGCTGACATAGCTAGAGACTAGGGTTTCAATATGTTGGACAGGTTTCCAATGTCCCAATTGTCAATCTTAGCATTTATGTTTTTCCCTGTTTCATCTATGTTTCTTCTAATGCCTCTTGTTGGCCGGAGTAAATTTTGTCAAGTTGCAGCAAGCTACTAAACTCTCAATAGTATTTATCATCGGAAAATATAAATTGTAGTCCCGTTCTTCTCTAATCATAGTTTATAGCTGTAGATTCGGCTTCCTATATTTATGGAGGGCATATTTCTGTTATTTTTCAACCCTGCACTATGCTAATGCCTAATAATATAAAAACTCAACTTTATGCACCAAGGTACTTCTTTCATTGCGCTTATTCGTAATTACTAATTTGCTTCATCGTTTACAGACATGCCCATGCAGATATCATTTTTCTCTTAAAACATAGTTTGGTAATTTTTTATTTGTTATATGGCATTGGCATGCATCAAGGTTTTTGTCACTGGCAATGCCATTTTATGTTAAAATTATCTAGTCTTCTAGTATATATACAACTGCACAATTTCTTGCTAGTTTGTGTGATGCATTATGTTCAAAAATTTGCTTCCAGTTTGTGAATTTCTAAAAGAAGATTCATTTTGTCCCGATGTAGTACAGTTACGTTGTTCATATTTGAAACTACATAGCACGGTTAAGACACAGAAAAATCATATCCGCTATTGCATAATTTATGGAATTTATCCTGAGAAAAATTTGATAACAAGGAGTTCCAATGAAATGGCTTTGTCTAATTATTATCAAGGTACAATTCAGCCATACATTTTTTTTGCATCTTTTACTTTACCCAATATTGTTTTAATATTTGGCCATCCCATGCTATCTCTTATTTAAATTAATTTAGGGTGAATTTAAATGATCAATTCCATTAAACGTTCTTGGAATGTGATCATTTTATGTTATTTTGTAGGAATAACTTGATTCCATTAGATCAAAACATGACGAGGTAAATAAACAATCAAATTTATCCATTCTATTAATTTTTGGTGGTGGATCTTTCTTTTGTTTATTCTTGATTATAATTGTTGAAGTTAGAGTTTTATAGTTTGATTAAATACTTTGACTAATGACTATAGTTTGATATGATTGGTAATTATGGTTTAATGTAAACTATGCATTAGTCCTTACTTATACTAACAAAAGACGACTCCAAATCATAATTAAATAGAGAATATATTATGATAATATATAAGAAATATAGAAACTGATCTGAAGATGTAATCTAAGATACTATGAAAACAATCCCACAAGATAATTTGAATAGACTGGAAATATGAAATAGCATAATTTAGATTTTGAATACGATAGAAAGACATGAAGATGATGTAAAGAATTAGAATGCATGGGGAAGATAGCACAGCTAAGGAGGGATGTTGAACACATTGGTAGGATGAAATCATAGAGAAGTTCTGAACACGGCCAGAGAAAACTAAATCGTTGAGAAGTTCTGAACACGGCCAGAGAAAACTAGGGAGAGAAAGGAGGTCAGAGTTTGTGTACTACTGGCAAGCTATGTTAATCTTCGATAACTGTGCAAAGCACCAGACCCCAAAACTGTTATTGCAAACACTTAAAAAAATTATAAAAACTAAAAAATTTCCATATAGCCGACCCCACTTAATGGGATAAGGCTTGGTTGTTGTAAAAAAAAATTCTAACAGAATACATAAAAAGGGTTGGTGTTTAATATGATGATGCCATTGTAGAGCTTTGCAGAGGGCAAAGGGTTTCACAGAAGGAGAATCGGGAAAAGAACCAAGGGTCCGGGTTTGCATGGAGAAAAATATTAGATGTAATAGTTAGTTACAATAATTAGTTACACTGGTGTAAAGAACATAATTCTTTTGGATTTACGCGGAAGAAAGAGGGCCGAGTTCTTCTTGGTTCGCACAGATGGAGAACAAAAGAGGGCCCGGGTTCGCGCAGAAGGAGACGAACAGAGGAAAACACGCTAACTGGTGAGAAATCAGTATTGTCAAATAGCGGCACCATAGCGTAGTGGATTTTGACCACACCGCTATTGTTTTGCGTTATGCTATTTAGTGTGAAGTGTTGCCAAATTACGGTGCTTTAGCACTATAAAATAGTGGAATTTGGGCAAACCCCTATTTTTCGTGATCCATGATTGACAACACTGAAAAATGTTCGCAGAAGAAAAAGAAACAGAGCAAAAAGAAGAAGAAATGCGAGGAACCGTTGTTTGCTTGAGAAGAAGAAATAAGTCGCTTAAAATAGATCGAAAAGACCAATATACCTGTAAAAATGAAACAGAGCGTTGCAATAAAGGATAATTCAGGGATTTCAGTCGCAACCCCTAATAGCAGATGCGAAACACGCAAACTGAGTGTGGTTCTGCATATTTTCAAGAAACACAAGGAAGAAAAAGGATGCAATTTTTTTCTTTCTTTCACAAGCGCTAGAGCTTTACTCAGTAATCCCTAATATCTAGCATGTAAAATAATTAGGCCTCTAGGTTATATGCGCTTATAACTCTGTAGATATGAAGCTGACAAAAAATCTATATCAAGCCATATAACTAGTGATCAGCAACCTTTAAAAAAAAAAAAACCAGTGATCAGCAAGTTTATATCAAATAGAAAGTTTATAGCTTCGACTAAACCAAATAAAATAAAAATGAGAGAAAATATCCATAGCATAAAGGCTTGTTATTTTGATCAGTTGATGCTAATATAACCTAGTACTGCAGTAACTGATGCTGACATGAAGCACATCACCTATACTTTTTTCAGACAGTAAACTAGAAAAAGGCAGATTCCTGATGACATTTTCTGGTCTTGCAAGAAATATTTGCATAAAGGATAAGTCTTGTATCAATATATTTTGAAGTTTTCTCTTTGAACAGACTGTGCTTTAACAGCACATGGCTTAACGATTTTGCATTCACGGCACGGTGACAGAAAAGATTTCACTTTCTGGCCAAATCCTTTCCTTGTCACAGTGCTTTGCTTGTTTGTTGCATGTTTGCTTGCTTTGCCAAGTTCACGATATTTCATAGTGCTGCCCGTTTTCCCACTTGACATTTCACTACTGATATGAGTTGCTAGTAATGATCTTGATGAACTGGTCGGATTTATGATCAAAGACTGAGGAGTTGTTTGAAATGCAAATGCTTTTGGTTGAAGTTGACCATTGGAAATAAGCTGATCAGCAGGTGTGATCTTGATTGGATTGACAGCTGAATTCAAGTTTGCTTTAGGGTTCGTAAATTCAAAATCTAGGTCAAGTTTGCTTACCTGGAAGTGTTTAGCCTGGTTAGGAGGAGAAGGGAAGTTTTGTTGTTGGTCTTGAATAGAAACATAGCCACTAAAAGAGAGTGAGTCCATTGAAAGGCTATCAGTTATAACTTTTGAGGGAGGCTTGTTTCCTTTCTTGGTATCCATTGATTCATGATCCAAAATGTCTGTGCGGGTTGAAAACTTATACATGCAGAAATTTGCCTCTTTCAAATTGTTTTATTTTTGTTGGCCCTTTTGAGAAAGAGGAGGGGTAAGCTCATGGCCAACATTTATACAATTTACATTGCCAATTCTCTTCGATGCTGACAACTTGAGGACTTTCCGGCCTCTAATTTTAAGTAGCCAATTGAACTGAGTTTGTGAATGAAGTTTGTCATCTATCATTGGGGTTGTCACATCAAAGATTTGGTCCATATATATACATAGAGGTGTCTACATGTTGGTGGATATTACCAAAGTATAGTGGTATATTATAGTATAGTTATCACTTTCTTAAGGTCATTGTCAAATCTTAACAAGCCTAAATGACACAGTTTATATAGTAAATTTTTGTCTTTATTGCAAGTGTCTTTTGGGCTTATGTGAGGCATTCCCACCCATAGCTTACTCAAATGGCTGATCCTACGAGGATGACTAGTCTTGCTAGCTGAAGAGTGCAGTGTGTCTTATTTATTTCTCTCTGTTGTTTAACTATTATTGTTGCTCGTTTCACTGTCTTCTTCTATTAAGGTTTTTTATTAACCTTGTTACATCACTGTCCGGCGACGGTTGTGGCTGGGAACAGGTCCTGGCAGTCATTTAAGGGTAGCTTGATTTCCATTTATTAAGAAGTGTATACTTGCTTTCATGAAGAGATACATGTTGGTTGATTTCCATTTGTTAAAAAGTATATACTTGCTTTAATGAAGAGACAAGTCCAACTGTGACCCATCCTAGAATTTAAAAATAACCTAAAATTTGCAATTGCACAATTTTTTTATATATAAATAAAAAAAATTAAGATTAAGGAGGCACATTCTATGTTAGATTAATGAAAATATGAAAATCTCGATGAGACCTTACTATTGAATTTGTGTATAGTTTCTGCTTAACTATTCTATGGTTCTGTTTACGAATTTGTGTAATAGTTTATCAATGGAAGAATATCATTCAAACGTAAGCCAAAACTTGTTTAAGTGGAATGTCCAATCAATCATCCGAGTCAATTATGAAATTGAATGTTGGTTTTGTTGCTAGGGTGAGAGTTAAGGAGTGAAGTGATAAAGAAGTTGAGAGCTTGATATTTGTTTCTAGCATAATACTAACAGTATTTACAATGGTCATTCTACAAAAATCATCTGAGTCAATTTTTAATTATTTTTTAATTTTTTTAGAAATAGAGATGATCATTATTGGTCAAATATTTAAGAGGTGTTGACTCTTGAGTGCTACATAGGAAATTTTACATTTTTAACACATGTAAGCCAACACTGACAGTTGGCTTCATGAACTAGAGAGGTGACTTTCTACCTTCCATCAACTTTGCTAGCACTAGCATTTTTTATTAAGAATTTTATCTTTTGCCTTTGAGATGCAGTTTCTTGATGATAATTAATCATCATAAATCATAACACCCTTAACATTTGCTTGTTACTCTTTAGCAACCTTGTAATGATCAAGTCCTTTTTAATAGTATTTTTAAATCCATGGAAAAATTGATTCTTTTTACACCACACAAAAAAAAAAACCATAATATCTTTTTAAATCAATTTAATCACTAGCGACCACTTGCCCCCTCATTACTTGATAAGAAGATCATAATTCTGTTTAAATGTTTATGAAGCAGTGTAGTGGATCATAAGCCTTTTTTTTTTTGTCCTTAAAGGTGTAGGGTATTGTCTAACGAAAATGCTTAATATAGATAAAAAAAAAATTCACGACACTTATTTGAAAGTTTGACTCAAATTACACTATGACTCTCATGATTTCCAGTTAGAACGAGATTTTATTCGTCGATGGAGATTCGTGATCAAAAGTCCTCGTGGTAAATATCATTGCTCATTGTCTAAACATAAATGAACCTAGGAGGCTGATCTAACATGGCCATTTCCTAATAAGTAGTAAATAACACTTTGTCCCAAAAAAAACAAAACTGAAGTGAAAACTCACACGTTATAAAACAAGTAAGGAGCTGACTCCTGTGCTAGCTAGAACACACAACACACAGACTGGTTTTGGCGAGTAGGGGCCTTATCCCTTCATCATCCTTGGTGCTAAGACTTTGTTGACTGACTACTTTGGATTAAGAAGGTGCTAGTGGAAATGGAGCTAGGCTAATAGGTGCAGTTCTACCTTGTGTATTGTTGTTATCCCCCTAAATGATTGGTGGTGGCCTAACACCAGGCTACTTTTTATGGGCATGTGGTGGTGGTGGGTTGTAGCTGCCTTTGCAGCACCACAAGTATAGGACTAGGAGTCCTCTTGGTCTTGTCAAAATGGAAGTTATGCATTGCAAATATGCATAACTAGTTAGATTTATTTCAAATACTGTAGATTTAATTGGCGATATTGACTTAATACTAGTAACTAGTTAGATTTATTTCAAATAATGCACATGATCGTGAACATCTTTCCTATGGTTTGGTGAAAATTAGAATGTTCACAATTATTTTTACAGATAATACGAGTCTTTTTTTCGGCATACTTTATAGGATTCATGCAGTTATGTTTGCAATTCGCTTTGTTAAAAAAAAATCCATAGTTTGTTTTTTCAACGAAAAAACATATTTATCCATTCAAATTGCTAGAATAAGTTGATAACATTATAAATTCAACATCGTTAAAACTAGGACGAATCTGCGAGCAAATTTACAATATTTAAGTTAAGGGTTTGTCTAACATGTGTAATATTGCACATGTTAAAACAACTAAAAGTAGTACGTATTTTATTGAAAACAACAATTATTTATTAAAAAGTTATATATTAGATACAAAAGGTACAAGTTCTAATGTAAAGTTACTATTTTAAACTTCTTAATATGTATAAATTTACATATGATAGAAAATTTTTAAGTTAATAACATGTAAAATACCTCTTTTTTTTTAGGTGGGGTGCGCCAACCCATGCAATAGCGCAACACATGAGCGACACTTGAGAACCCAAGTAGCAAGCTACTTAAGCGGACTCTCTCCCTAAAAAAAGTAATTTAATATCATGTAGATCATTGGTCCCATTGACGGATCGAGAAATTTTAATAAGTAAGGTCAAAGTTATATCATAAAAATTTATATAGAACAATATAAACGCGTAAGCGTGGAAAAATTATATAAGTTATGTTTATAATTACTCTAAAATGTTGATTTTTTAAAAATATTTTTCCATTTCTAGCCGAGTATAAATAATATAACCGTAATTATTTATTTTTTCAACCACCAACGCCAGTCACATAGCTTTTTTTAACAAATAATATAAGAAAAGTTTAGAATATAATAATAGTTTTATGGTCTTGCTAACTGTTCTAAAAGAATTGGTTAAAGATTTCAAAAAAGAAAATTTTATTTTAAAAATAAGCGTTATTTTTATCGATATGAGAATTACAACAACTTTTTATAAAAAAAAATTACTCTTTTGATTTCTCAACTAGTGCTCTTACTTAGTTTTGTAATATTTTGTAGTGTTATGAATGGATTATGTGAAGACAATAATACTATACAGGCGGGGTCAAATTGCATAAATATATAATTTTAGGTTAAAAATACAATAAACAAGTGTAGGCAAGTGAGATCGATTAACCTCATTACCCCACGCTGAATCCGTCTCTGATTGGTCCACACATCAGATATTAAACTAATAAGAATATGTAAAATAACTACAACAGTGACAAAACCAAGGTAATTAAGAATATATAATATTGATGTCAAAATTTTTGACGAATCTGTATCGATCTAAACTAGCTTATCAATTTGAATCAAACTCAGTTTGCTAATTCAACAGAAGATTGGTTAGTAAGAAGAAAAGAAGCAATAATTCATTCATCACATTCTAATCAAGTTGATGGTGGTGCGAAATTTACAATGACCACTTTTCTCCACTCTGGATCCATCCTTCGAAGGTGATTATGATAATCCACACAATTGCATGATTAAGGTTGCATTACTAAGTGGGGTGTATTGATGTTGATTTTCAAAGATTTTAAAACGATATAATCATTGACCCAAAAAAAAAAAAAAACGATATAATCACGACTCAATGAACCACTAACGCCCACAATAAAGTTTTTTAAAATACTTGTATTTATTTATAAAAAAAATTGAATGATTGTATTTATTTAAATATTAAAAGTATAAGAGTAAATTACACTCCCCTTCCCTCAAAGATGCTTGAATTAGACTCCCCTCTTTTGTTAAAATATATACACTCCCCTTCCTTGAAAAGTAAAATTCATTTCCCTCCCTTATAAGATGCTTGAATTACAACTCCCTTCCGTAATAATTAAATATGCACTACACTTTAATATATTTTAGCATAAATAAATATTTTAATGATATATATTAATTTTGAACAACCATTTAAAATAAATAAATTTATTTCTTTATAATTTAAATGTCAATGATAATTAAATTTAAATATTTTTCTATTGATTTTATAATTTAGAGTATAAAATTAAATTTTAAATAACCATACTTAAATATTTTTAGTAATTTTTCGCATATTTTAATTTTATTTTGGGTTATTTTGAATTTTATAATACGGTTTAAAACTATATGTCAATGAAATTTTGAATAAAAAATAGCAAAAAAACGTGTATTCAAATTTTGAATATATTAAAATAGACCAGCAATACTATTTTTTCGAAGTGTGTTAAATTATTATTTTTTTGCTAGACTATTAGAAATTAAAAAAAAATATTGAGGGAGTAAAGTGTAGATTTTAACATAAGAGGAGAATATAATTCAAGCTTCTCTTAGGGAGAGGAGTGAAATATTTTTTAATATGTTTTGAATAAGAGGGGATGAGAGTGTATATTTTAACATAAGAGGGGAGGGAAGTGTAATTCAAAAATCTTTGAAGGGAAGAGAGTTTAATTTAAGTATAATATAGGAAGTTTCAGTAAAAAAAGATATGAATGTCTAAATTCTAATTGATCACACGTAAAGATAGTAATTTTTTTTAGCAGCTTAAGTAATATGTGACAATTATCATCTACTTAAATATTTAAATTCCATTGAAGAATGTTGAACTTTTTTTTTACTCATTCAAGTAAGAGAAGAGAAATTTTAGTTTTTCTTTCTTTTCTATGTATTTCTTTCTTTTGAATCATGATGTTAGTAAAATGTTGTGCCTTAACTAAGTTAAAAGTGTGTTTAATAAACCTTTAAGTTTGGTTCATTGTTTTGTTTGATTTTAAAATTGAAAAACGAATCAATCCAGTTTAATTTCTTTTGGTTTGGTTTCAATCCGCTCCACCAAAACAGATTAGATAATCTTTGATTTCACTTGATTTTTTGGATTTATCAATTTTACCACTTGCACCCTCAATGAACGAATGCACTCTTGTATCACTTCAAAATTTTATTTAATTTCGGCTAATTTTTATCAATGCACAAAGATGTAAATTGAATATTATTGCTGCTTAGTAACGAAACACAACAAATTAACGTATATACCTTCAATAATTTTCTCTGTGTTCACAATCACAATACCCGTCTAATGCATACATCTCCTCTAAAAGAAAACATATCAACAAGGAGTAGAGTGTAGATCCATATCCACTAGCTCATACTCGAATCTTGGTAAGGGTAGACCCCACATTACTCTAAAGAATAGGACAAAGGGTAAGCCGAGTGTAAATTTTAATTTGTACACTTGTGAGGTGACCCACGACCCACTACAACCTCTGTCCCACATTTTTAATCAAGATATTATATAAGGGCCCCACATTCACCCAGTCTTCATTCTTATCCATTTTAGTCTCACTATTTCCACTCCTTGGTGTTTTTACCACATTGCCACTCACAAATATCTCGTTAGTTACACTTGGAAGCACGAAAACACTTGATCCAATTTTAGCCGTAGATATTTTAAGCATCACTCTCTATATATAGAGTGTATATACCCAAGCTTAGTATAATAAGAACCCTCATATTAGATATTTATCAACATTTCATTTCATCTAAGTTCCAAAATGTTAGACAAACTTTGGGATGATACCGTTGCCGGCCCTCAACCTGAGCGTGGCCTTGAGAAGCTTAGGAAGCTGACCACTAGCATCATCAAAGGTATAAACATAAAAACAATAATTCATAATAATTTTTTCCAACTATAATATAATGAATATGTATACAACTAATTACAAGTTAGATGATTAATTAGATCTATGTCATGATGTCGTATAGTTAATTTGAATTATAATTTGGGTGTAGATGAAGGAGGAAGTGCTCAGTTAATGAGAAACACGTCGTTGCCTTCGACACCGACAACACCTGTGACTCCAACGACACCTCAATCGGCCCGTAAAGTTGACAACGTTTGGAGGAGCGTGTTCAATCCTGGGAGTAACTCTGCTACCAAGACAATTGGTGCTCATAAGTTTGACAAACCACTCCCCAACACCCCCACTGTCTATGATTGGTATGTTATTCACTAATCCAACCACCTTTATACTCTCTCCTATTAATGATGTATGTGGTCCTTATTATAATTTGCAAGCATACAATTAATTTTTTTTTAAGACACATGCATGCATATAATTATGATATTTATAAGTCTTGTAAAATTATGCTACTTAGCTAGTGTTTCTTTGATTAAATATTTTATTTTTGGTTTCATCGTACGAAAATTACTTATTATACTTCCTTTTGTTAGAAGAACCATATTATATGGTAGATCTAACTGTTACTTGTCACTCAAATAATTTGATTTATTTTTAGAGGAAATAACTTGATATTAGTTGTGATTTTTTCTTTTAAAAGCTGTATTACTGTTTGTAATATATATTTACATAGATTTAATTAATCTATCTCATCACAAACATATAAAAAGGACGTGATTGTATGTGATTCCAGGATGTACAGCGGGGACACAAGGAGCAAGCACCGTTGATGTGGCCACCAAAATTTCCTTGGTTGCATGTAAATATTTTCCTGTTTTGTTGATCGTCGGCCACGTGTCTGTATCATCATCACGTGTCATGATCTGATCGGTCTGGTTTAGCATGTTTGTTTTTTTATAAGCATCTAATTTTAATCTGAATGAATAATGCTTTGTATGCTTTAATTTCCTTGTATTGATCTGAGTTTTGTTATCTAGCTTTGCCTTGAATCGGTTTATCTCGCTTCTTTGTTTTTCCGCCTTCTTGTAAGTGTTAATTAATTCTAGTAGTATTAAAATAAGAGTGTGTTAGCTTTTTTCTTCTTCTAAATATTGTAACAAATGGTGAGATAGTGTGATAAGTTAACCATGTAACTGTGCAACAATTTCATCTTGGTAATAGCTTGGATTGTTAAGAATTTTATATTACAAAGTGACTTATAAATTATAATTGATTAATATTCACAATGAGGTGTGACACAAGTTTCATCTCAATGGATCGGCACAGTCAATTACTCTATCATAATAATTCAGCTGAGATGCTTCCATCTTACACTAAAATTAATGGATGTCCTAATCATCCTGATTAATAATAATAGTGTAGTGATATTTATACAACTTTTGGGTACAACTTTTATGACAACTTTGGTTTTCTCTTCTTTGATTGGTCAAAAATAATATAAAGAGAAAAAAGAAGAGAGAGAATAAGAAGATAACGTGAGTATGAGAGAGAAAATTGTCAAAAAATTGTTAGAAAATGGTTGTACAAATATCATTTCTCATAATAATATTAATATTTGCAAATAATTGAATAAGTTTTGGGGACCACCAACACCAAGTTCTCTTATAAGTGACAAATAAAATAAGATATGATGTAATGTAATAAGAGGATTCATCTTATCCATTGTTTGAAAATCGACAATAAAAGACCATTTTTTTGTTTTTGTTTTGAGGAATCGACAATAAAAGACCTGTCACTGATGTTATCGGATCCATGACTTTTATTATGTTTTGCTACTTCAATTTTTTTACCAGTAATTTTTTAATATATATCGCTTCATTTTCGTGTATATATAGATATGAAAATTGTTTAGGAATGGTAATTTATACGTGGATTTGTCTGTGCAATGCAATTAGTAGTAAGTTTGTTAGATATGAAAAGTAGTAACGTTATTGAAAATCAACAATTAATTATTAGAAACCTACATATTTAATATGAAATGCACAAGTTTCAAGTCAAAATTACTACTTTAAACTTCTTATCATGTGCAAATTTGCACATGAAAGAAAAACCCTTAAACTATTTCGTTAGTCTTAACCTCTTCACTTACTAGTTCCCTTTCCTTTATAAACTGATCTATGTATCAGACTTTGCTCTCTCTTGTATCAATTTTCATTTGAAAATAACACGAGGCTATTCTAGTATTTTAATCTATTCTGTTAACAAGTACGTGTAGATGATGAAACAGAAGCAAAAATACAAATATATACATCGTCACTAAGCTGATCATGTACAGTTAAGTATGTACTACTAATCATCGTGACTGTAGTTTGATCTCATCAAGTTTGATCTTGTTATTCGGAATTATTCATCCAAAAGTTTTCCCAAAAGCATTTCTATGGGTAAACCACCCTTGTTTTCCACCTCATTCCTTTTGAAAATGCAAACGTATGACACGTTGCTTTCGTGATTTCTAGGGATGGTTTTTTCTTGCGGTGCATAGCAGCGCTCTAATTATCGTCCATGACGATGATGCCAACAACAGAAAGGAAAGTGAAAATGCAAAAGTATAAAAAGACATTGTGAATATTTTAGACTAAGCACTTATCACGTACAGTAAGTGTATGTAAGTTCTCCACCAATCATCGTGATTGTTAGTTTGATTCATCATGTTGCTTCCACATATTGAAGACAAGAAGGCTCGCAAAAACAAATTATGGAGATCACTTAAATAAACTAACTATTCTTAAAGTTGATTATCAACTATACCCATTAGCATTCCAAATGTCCAGATTCTAAGGCTTTGTTTGGGAGTTTAGAGGGGAGGGGAAGGAAAGGTTTTGAGGGGCATGTTGTTAAAAGTATGAGGAGTGATATTTGAACAACCAATTTGGTGACAACTTATTTTACAACCATAATTTATAAAGAAAAAGTAGAATTGACGCGGAAATCATAGCAGTAGAGAAATAAAGTAAAAAAATAATGTGAGTATGAGAGAGAAAGTTGTCAAAATAGTTGTCACCAAATGGATGTTCAAATATCATTTCTCTAAAAGTATTCACATGGACATCAATTAAAAAAAGAAGATTGCTTTTCTGACATAGAAAAGTTCACAATGACACAAGAAAATTACCTAATAGCCCTTAGCGGCAATTAACAGCCGCTCAAGTAACCGGCGACAGTTAACAACCGCTGGCACCAGCGGCAGTAAACTGCCATACACACCAGTAAACAAAACCAATGCAGTCTGCAATGGTTTTTTCAGCCATTTTGGCTTGTTTGTACCTTAATTTCAAACGGCAATTCCGCATGAAATCAAAGCGAAACAACAACATCCAGCAATCCCAAAGATCAACATTTTATAGTTTATCAATTAATCAGTAGTATTACACAAAACCGATAATGCGTTAACGTTTCACAATTGTTTGAAATGCGTCAAATTTTGCACATTATGCAACACATTACACGTAAACTACATGAATTTATAATAAATGCGAAACTCAAATATATTGGTATATAAATTCGAAAAGTGAATAAATAAATTATTGTTCCATTCGATATCATAACTTATATAGCTGATTCTCAATAATACATGTTCCTAACTTATATAGACGACTCATTACATTACATTCGAAAATATACTTTCCAACTACAACAATTATCTTGCCTATGAATAGGGTAAATTCAAACTTGCTAAGCAGCAGCACTCCAGCATTCGACCGACATTTCTACTGTTCCATTCAAAAGATTAAATTCTTGTTAGTCTTGGTTTAAATGACGGTATTCAAGTGTCAAAAGAATAAGGTCCATTCCTTGACACTTCAATATCTTCATTTAAACCCGTCTAACAAGAAGTTAATCTTTTGAAAGGAACAATAGAAATGCCCGTTGAATGCTTGAATTCTGCCGTTTAACAAGTTTGAATTACCCCATTTAAAGAAAGACAATTGTTGTAGTTGGAAGGTGCATTCGGAAATATACCTTCCAACTACAACAATTATCTTACCTTTAAATGAGGTAAATTCAAACTAGCTAAGCAGTAGGACTTCAACATTCGTCCGACATTTCTACTGTTTCATTCAAAAGATTAAATTCCTGTTAAGCTTGGTTTAAATGACGGTATTCAAGTGTCAAAAGAATGAGGTTCATTCCTTGACACTTCAATACCTTCATTTAAACAAGCCTAACAAAAATTTAATCTTTTGAATGGAACAGTAGAAATGTCAGTCGAATGCTTGAATCCTGTCGTTTAACAAGTTTGAATTACCTCATTTAAAGAAAGACAATTGTTGTAGTTGGATGATTTGGTAGAGTTTTTTTTTTAGAGAGTGTGAAAATTTTAAATTTTGAGAGATGGTGATGATAGAGTGGCTAGAAGCTGGGTTCTGTGTGTTCTTATGTTACAAACACAACGACAGTTAACTACCGCTGAGGCCTAAGGATCCCAACGTAATTTAATTGTGTCAATGTGCTTTTTATGTCAAAAAGCAATTTTCTTAAAAAAATGGACACGACACAAACTTGGTTATTTGCTTCAAATATGAGACTTTTGTAGAAGATTTGTCACAAGAATAATTCCAGACTGTGCCAGGCAATTTTTGCAATAGCCACCATTGGCTTCATTTCTAGTATTCAAAGATTCAACTTACGTGATCCCTAAAGAACTCTCAGACTATTCATCCATCTCTAATAAATAAAAAATACTACCCATCATAACAAAATCAAGGAAAACTCAACTTTTAACAGCAGAAAACATAAGGGAAATGATAACCAGATACAAAGATAAGAACCTCATCATCCATCAATGTGCCTTGAACATAGTTTACCGTTTTGAAAGCTACAAGAAAACCATCAATTGATATCACCTTAAATCCGGATGCAGATTCCCTACATTCAAGGGAATCACGCAGTTTGTCTGACTATGTGACTACTGGATTCCCTTAACTGCAGGAAATCTGCATCCCTTAAATCCACTTGGTTTTTAAGCTAAAACAAATTATGGAGATCACTGAAATACACTAACTATTCTTAAAGTTGATTATCAACAATACCCATTACTTACTAAAAAAAAAACTATACCCAAAACCATTCCAAATGTCCAGACTCTTGGGAATTGTAAAATGAAAATAAAGCAACAATTCACTTGTTGTGAAGCAATTATTTGCCTCAACGATACAAGTCTGGAGATGAAATGATACCATAGCAACAACATTGTTAAAAATATTCACATAAGCATCAATTAAAAAAACGGACACAACACAAATGTGGAATAGTATCATGAATATTTGAAGACTAGTTTTAACAAAGATCGCTTCAAATATGAGACACTTTTGTAGAAGATTTGTCACAACAATAATTCCAAACCGTGCTAGGCAATTTTTGTATTAGCCACCATCGGCTTCATTTCTAGTAATCAAAGATTCAACTTACATCCCTAAAGAATTCTCAGACTATTCATCAACCTCTTCTTATAAAAAAAATAAAACTACCCATCATAAAAGAACCTCATCATCCATCAAAGAAAAACTCAACTTTGACAGCAGATAACATAAAAGAAATGAAAACCAGACACCAGAGATAAGAACCTCATCATCCATCAATGTGCCTTGAGCATAGTTTACCATTTTGAATCTACAAGAAAACCATCACATGATAGCTACATGACAGCAAAATCATAGTATCTTTGATATTGTAACGGATGATACAATAAACAAACAAGTCAATTAAGATCATTATTTTGTTTAGACAGCCAGATAAGAGCAGGTGTTGCTGCAGCATTGTTGTATGCATAAAACCTTCGTTTGAAAATCCAAAAACTTGCAGTACCAGTGGATGATACTTGATACTGCGTCAATCCAAACAACAAAGCAAAACATAGATAAACTAAAACATGATATTAATAATTTGATCAAATTAAAGAACAAATGATCAAACAAGGGAAAATTGTGATTAATTGCTCTTCTTTAACAACAAAAATGAGTTTCCAGGCAAAGACACAGATCGGAAACACAAAAACTTGATAATTAAATTATCCAAAGTCTAGATATAATGCACTCAATATCCAGAAAACGAAGGAACACAAAATAACTTCAGTAAAATCAACGGTAACGACGGAGAGACAAGGTGTTGTTTCTCTTCCAGTTTGCCCTGCGGGAAGGACGGGCTTTGTGATAACGATGCCCTTTACCACTCAAACCTCTGTTTTCTTTGCCAGCAGAAGTGAGGCCACGAAGTTCCCTATGCTTGTGGACAGGATTGGTGAGCCAGTTGATTCTTGGGTCATTTCTTATAGCACTATGAGCAACATCAACCAAAATGACCTCAAAGTATTTGAAAGTAGAATCCTCATTGACCCAGTAGGAATTGAGAACCCTAAGGCCACCAAGTTTCCTCCCAGCACGCTCCTCGGCAACTGATCTCTTGCTCCTTTGAAACTTGAGTTGAGTAACTCCCTGGTTAGTGGGCTTCCCGTATACAATACCCTTGGAAACTGGTCTCTTTCTACCACCTCTACGTACCCTCACGCGGTACACAACATATCCCTAAAACGATGCAGCAAATGCAATACATCAATGAAGTTCACATCTTAACAAATAAAGCAGTGTATCATCATCAATATAAGTTCTAATAATGAACAGAAGCACAAGTAAATAAACAAACAAACCTACATAGCATATCAAGAAACAATTAGAACATGTTTGGATTGGCTTATTTTTGAGCTTATGCAAATAAACAAGCTTTTATGTACTATTATTGATAAGCTGTTGTAATAATGAATGAAGAATAGGTACCTGCTTGGCCTTGTAACCCAAACGGCGAGCTTTGTCGGGACGAGTGGGTCTGGTGAGACGAACAATGGAGGATTGTTGGCGATACTCCCAACACCTCACACGCTGCATGAATCTCATCACATCCGATTGCTTCTTCCGCCATAGCTCGGAAACGTATTTGTATGCACCTATTCACAGTTCACAAATGACAACAACAGTTACATCACATTTCAATGAGATCATTATCATAAATCAGAAAGAATAAATGAATCGAAACAGCAGCAGCAATAGATGCAGCATACCCATTTTCTCGGTCTGTCTCGCGCTGGCTGGAACCCAAACAAGGTTTAGGGTTTCAGAATGGAACCAAGAAGTTTATATATGACTTGGTTTTGGCCCATTGGGCTTTCATTTCGGGTCGACCCATTTTCTATGTTCTTTTTTGTACTCCTCTAGACATTCAATGGTTTAGATTGAATATCATTATAACTAGTTTAACAAATTTTTATCTATAATTCCTCTAAGTGTTGAAATTAAAATATAACTTAAACAAATATATTCATTAATTTATGTAACATTATCGTGTACATTCCTTTCTTTGGCGTGCAGCTAACCAATGTTTGCCTACGAGGGACAACTTTTCCAAACGGAACGTCCCTTGCTCTGAAACATGTGTTTCTTGTGACCTTTTGGTTGGGTCTCATATACACTTATTCTTTATCTACCATAAATCTGTAGCATGTTGGAACCTCATTGGTGTTGACAGCATCATCCGCGATCTACTACCTAGCGCAGATAACATCCAAAAATTGCTTTTTGATTTTTTTAGCAGACTAACCGATCAACAAAGACATCTAGCAACTATGACACTTTGGAGCTTGTGGAAAAGTCGCAACATGTTGCTTTGGGAAAATACAAACGTCACTCCCACTCTCATTGTCACCCGTGCTCAAGAGGTCCTTCATGAATGGAGTTGTATGCAAAAAATAAAGCACCCACCGCACCATAAGGAACAAACACACGTTTGGACAAAACCTCAGCAAGGTTGGATCAAATGCAATGTTGACGCTGCCATCTTCAATGGTAATATGGTCATGGGTTACGAAATATGTTTCAGAAACTCCACATGCAATTTTCTTCTTGGTAAGTCAGATTTCGGCCACTTCCCTGCCACTGTTTTGGAAGCTGAAGCACTTGATCTTTTGGAATCCATCAAAATGACAATCTTAAAAGATTTTCACCATGTCATGTTCGAAACAGACAACAAGATTCTGGTTGATTAACTAAAATCCACAATCATCCAATTAATGAAATTGGTGATTTAGTTTCTGAATGTAAAACTTTGTTGCTTAGTAATTCCGACTATGTAGTGTCGTTTGTTAGGAGACAAGCTAATAAAGTAGCTCACAACATTGCTAAAGCTGCTTTATCTCACCCTAACCCCTATGTTTTTTGTGATGTACCTACTACTTTGTACTCACTGATTTTGAATGAAATGCAGTAAAGGGAGAACATCGTAAGAAGCTAAAAATGGGTTTTTTTTAGTTTTTAAACGAGAGACGAATTATAAGGAACTCAAATTCATAATTATTCATTTCCTTGTTGAAATTTTATTTTTTTTTGCAAAAACAATATTTTAATGTCTTAAATATGCCAAAAAAAACATGAAAAAAATTCAACCATTAATTCAACCATTAAATGACTTTTATGAACTTTATGTCTCTAGAAAAAAAATAAAAGGTCAAAAATAAAAATAAACTCAAATTATAGGATTATAATGTGTTTTTTTATAGTGACTTTACTTAAGCACGACCACATTCATCCACCGCCGTACACGCGACCTTTAACAACCTCTTGATGAGGCGCCACATTCCACGTAGGCATTTATTTTCACATAGGCATATATAAGGGTGACTTGATTTTACCCCTAATGTATGATTCATTTTCCCCACACTTTCTTACACACTCCTCTCATTTCTCATACTGACTTGATCGTTGGAGTGATAACGTGTCTGCAGAACCTTTTGTCCCACCGTGAGATTGCATCCCCACCACACAAAAGCACCGTGTCGTCGTCGTTGCCACCATCCGTTCTCATCGGAGATATCAATGACATTTTTCAAATTCTCTCCATATTACAACATCAATTTAAATAATTAAGGCATAAATAATTGATAAAACTTTTATATTTTATTTTGCCAATAAATTATAAAACCTCTATAATTGGTTGAATAAATATGGTTTTATTAGTCTAGAAGTCCTAGCTCAACTGAAAATGCCGAAATTGCAAGGCCATACGTCATGACCTGGGTTCGAATCCAGAACCTCACAGTTGTGTGTGAGTTTAATTTTAGTGGATTATCACTTCATGTAAGACAAAAAAAATATGGTTTCATTATTTGTAAAAAAGAAAAAATATTGTTTCATAAGCATAATTAGGATGGTTAGAATCTCTCAAATATATAATGATTACCGGGATAATAATTAATTAAAACAATATTTTAATGTATTAAAATTCTAAAATAATATTTGATTTAGGTCTGTTTGGTTCGAGAGTTTTGAAGGGAAGGGGAGAGGAGGGAAGATTTTTAATTTAATGTATTTGGTTCAATTTTTAGAAGGGGAGGAGAGGGGGAGAAGAGGTAGCAAATTTTATTGCACTGCCAAAATTATCCTTAGATTAATTTAAAATCTCACTATTATCCTTATAACAACATTTATTATTATTAAGTTATATTATCCTGAAACAATTTTTATTATTATTATTATTATTAGGTTATATGTTATATTATCTTGTAATTTTTTTATTAGGTTATATTATATTTGTAACAACTTTTATTTCATATTATCAACAACTTTTTCTTGTAACAATTTTTTTTGGAAAGATTCCTGGTAACAACTTTTATTACTACTTCTAACAACCATATTATTAATTCATTATTTCACCGTCTACATCGTGTTGTTATTGATTATATCGATATTTTATTATCCTTATTTAATTAACTCAGTTGCAGGGATATTGCATAAGGTCGGGTTCGAACCGTAGACAATCCGCTTCTCCATATTTAATTATTTAATTGAGTGAGGCAGTAAGCTGTTAGAAAGAAATTGCATAGCTTCTCCTACTTCAAATTGAAACTCATACCAACACCTAATCAAATCAAATCCTGACTCATTCGTCACAAAATGGATCACTCAGAAATCTTCAATTTTGCTCGAAACATCTCCGTTATGGTCAAAATTCGTGGTCCTGTAAGTCTCTCTCTCCGAACAATCCCAATTATGCATAATCATCATCACTCACTCACCTTACAATTTCCATTTTCAGGACCCAAAAGGAATTAAGATGAGAAAACACGCTTTTCATCATTACCGGTAATAATTTTCCCTCTTTTTCAATCAAAGTTTCGTTTTTTAGCATTTTTAGTCATGTGGCTTTTCTTTTCTTTTTCTGGGTATGTGTAGTTCTGGTGAAACGACTCTTTCAGCTTCTGGGTTGCTTGTACCTGAAGCTTTTTGTGATGCTCAAGTAGCTAAGGGTCTATATGGTGATAACTTTGAGGGTAGGGTATTGGTTGTGACGGTTGCTTCGGTTGTTGAGCCTTTTTTATCTCCTCAACACAGACAGAATATTCCTCAGGTTGGTGCTTATTGATTCAGTTATTATAGATGAAAAATGTGAACTTTGATCCCGTTTGGGTTGACTTTTTTCAGTCCATGTAATGATATAAGTTTTATGAGACTGTTTGAGAGAACATATGAAAACAGTTTTAAGATAATGTTTATAAGCAGTTTTCAGCTTATTTTCATATGTTGTCCAAGATAGTTTATGAAAACAAGTTGTTGAATCTCTATGACATGGACCAAATACATATAGTGTTAAGGCTTGGTTGTTGTTAAATGAAAACAATTTAAATTTATGTTATCTTTTGCTATAGGAATAGGTTATATTCCGCTTGTGTTATGAGCTGCAAATAAGCTGTTGAGTCAAACAGGGCCTTAATTTGCTTTCATGGTTATTATTTATATATTTTTTTTATGTGTTTTGAATTTCTTTTTTATTATTTTCAGGGTAGGCCTGATTTGATTTCTGGTGTTCGGATTGATATTATGACTGAGAAAACCAACGCAGAATCCGATCAAAGAACTCCTTGTTGGCTTGAGGGGCAACTTTTGTCATTAGTAGGCATTTTGAATCTCTTTATGTTCTTCCTTACTATGTGGTTTTGTTGCAAATTAATAACGTGTTGCACCTGATAGTTTATAGTTTTAATCATGACTTATTCAGTTTTATAAAATCTCATCCCTTTGAATGGCACGTGTTTAGTTGGTGAGACTCATTTAGGTAAATGCATAGCTTAGTTTGTTGTCATTTAATAGTTTATGGATTTGTATACGGGTATTGTTCATGATTTGTGAAGTGTGTGGGATTTCATTTTCTTAGAAAGATAAGAATGCATTCTCATTCCACTAGGTCATGTTTTGGGACAAGGATTTAGTATTACATACTTACTAGACTTTAACCCGTACGATGTACGGGTTTTGTAGAGTTTCATATATAAGTATCAAACTGACTATATTATTAATTTTAGAGTTACATTTAAAGTCATATAAACAATCAAATTAAGTTTGATTGAGAGTGTCAACATACAAAATCTTAAAAAAGAAAATTAGAAACATTCAGTTTGCATCAACAAAAATGAATATGGAATCAAACTCATAAACTAAATTATGTGAAAATAATCAAACCTGGAAATAAACAGAATAAAAATGAGTGTTGGTGGCTTAAAAAAAAAAGACCTTTAACATTGCATATCTATTTTAGAAGTAACAATATCTCAATAAAAATGTTAGTGGTCTAGTGGTGAAAGCTCTAAGGTGTTATTATTTAGACCCGCTAAAATTCAGATTAAGTTCAAAAAACATGACATTACACGACACAAATTAGAATACCAGTTAAGCAGTGGTATGAGAGGAAGGTTGTAAGGTCACGTCCTTCCATTTGCAAAAATCAAAATATCAAAATATATGATTCTTCTGCTGTCTGTGTAATTTACCACGGTTTAAGTTTTTTTTTTGAGAGAAACACGGTTTAGGGTTTGCTATACATAGCCGAGTTTGCATGGAAATTAGGGTATTCTGTTTGTAAACGTATTAAATAATTGTAGAACAACTTGTCAAAAAAAAAAAGTCTACAGAAACAATAGATATATATACAAACGATGACACAACAGGATAAGAATGAAAAGCTCACCAGGCAGGAGAAATATTAGGGATTGCTGCATTTTAGAGGGAATTTGTTATTGTTAGTTTAAATTGGTGCGCTACATTTTAGAGTTGGTTTTCTTACCATAGTTGTCCATATAGAAATATATTTTTTATGTTTCATATATGAGTTGGTTTTCCTTTACGTTTCATATTTTTTTTTAAACAATTTCGGTGAATCTTCCCTAAAAAATAATAATTAAAATTTAATGAGTCTACTTTTGTCCTCTTAAAAATGTATCTACTTTTGTGAATATTAATATTAATACACATTAGAAATGGATCCCACGTTTATCTAATAGGAAAATGAGTATTATAGAAAGTGCAAGAAAGAGAATGTTCCTAACTTTTTTTTTTTTAAAAATCCTAGCATTTCTCCTTAGTAGTAATATAAATTTATCTTGCAATATGACAAATTAGAGTTAAACAAGGACATTTAAAGATCATTTTAATCGGTATGATGTATTATATCGGCCGTTCTTACCGTCGATATGACCCGTGCGGAGCACGGGTCGATGGTCTAGTTTTAAATGAAATTTATTAGGTTAAATTGCTGCTAACCTAATGCAACATTTTAGAGGGAAATTATTAGGTTAAGTTGCTGCAGACCTAACAAAATTAATAAATAAAGATGGGTTATGGCTCATATAATTTACATCTGAACTAAAATTTGATTATTTACTATGCAGGTTGATATTCCTGCTTCAGCCCTTTGTGTCCAGTCACTTGTTGAAGCATCTCTAGGTTTGTCAGAGCATGAATGGGATGTTGGTTGGTCTTTGGCATCTCACAATAATGATTCTCAACCCTCTAAAGATAACTTTCAAACTCAGGTTATCCCTCTTTCTTCTTCATTAGTGTGCTTTCCATTTTCGCCATTAACTAGTTTACTTTATAAATTTATACATGGATGAGAGATATCTCTGTTCAATAAAAACACCGGAAGCATGATACCAATACTGTCAGAAAAGTGCATTTATAAATGTGATGGTATGACTTATGTGTCACTTTATATTATGTTTGGCCAAGCCTAAATGAAGTAGTTTAACTCTGAAACTAGATTATAGCATGTGTACAATATTGCTTCAGGAAGAAAACACTCAATTTAAACTCCCACTATGTTTTGTTTGTTGGTTAGGCTATGATATCGATGACAATCCTTCCATAAATTTAGCTATTTGGTTTAGTGAAACAGTTTCAATATATTTTTCAAAAGATGAAACTGGGAAAAAAGGTGTAAGGCATGTACTTATGAACTCAAGTACAGCTTGGGCCCTTACTTGTTGCAGTTCTTTCTCACCTGCACTTATTTCTCTTTACTTTTCTCCTTCATATGAAGTGCCTAATGAATTTAATCTTACTTTACATATGGATTATTATGAATCAAGAAAGGGTTAGAGAGTAATCAAAATATAAAATATTCCTTCTCAACAATGGATTCTTTACATATGGATTTAAGTCACAAAAACATATACTACATAGATAAAAGATAAAGTAATAAAAAAAATTCCTTCTCAACAATAGATTCAACATCTCTTGATAGCTCCAAAGTTAACTACAAAAGAAATGAATGAAAAATATTAGTGAAATATTCATGAATAAAAGTAATGTCATCTTCAATAAATACGAGGACTTGTGAAGAGTTGAAGCATCCCCAAATGAGTGGGCGATCACTTGTAGTGAGATGAGTGCGTTTATTATTACCTTTAACTCTCGAGCATGGTTTTTAAATTGCGGTTGTGGGCGCGGGTGCAGTTGTGGTCGTTGTGATTGCGGTCATTGTGGCTGCTGCGACGCACAATACATTGTTGCGGCATGAAATAATTTTAAATTTTCACAAACTATATAAAGTGACACCACCATTAGAGGTGTCAACAGAGCCCCAAGTTTCAAAGCCCTTACCAAGGCCACTAAATTAAAGCCCCCTAATTGAACAAAATATTTGGGGCACTATAAAGGTAAAAAAAAAAGGTGTTTTTTTTCGGTAAAAAAAAAGTTTTTCCGGTAAAAAAAAAGTTTTTTTCCACTTAAAAAAAGTTTTTTTCGGTAAAAAAAAAAGTTATTTGTTTTTTAAAAAAATGTTTATAGAAATTTTGGGGCTTTGGGGCCTTTTGATTTTTTTATTTGTGGGTTTGGATGAATGTGGGCTTTTTAATCATGTGAATTTTCAAGCCCCCTTACTATGTGGGTTTGGGCCTAAACTTCAAAGCCCCATGATATTGACACCTCTAACCACCATACTACTACACTATTTATCAACCATAATGGAGTCTCCGTTTGCTCCATAATACTGATTGAGAGGTTGTTAAAAGTATGTTTTTTTCATTATATCTAAAGCATATTGGAATTTGTGGTTCCGAAATTTTAATTTTTGGTAAGAAAATTTAAACGAACATGGTCGAAATTGTCTGATGCGGTTACGATGCGGCCATACACGTGATTGAAGATCATACCACAATTGTGGTCCGATGCGGTTGCGGTGTTTACCGCATCAGCAATATTGTGGCTGCTGTCAATATAATGAGTGAGTTACAATCATGTAATCTTAGTTGATATAATGAATAATTACACTGTATTGAGGCGTTTCTCTGAAAGTAGGCCAGAGCTGTTGAACCACCCAATGTTCTGTGTTCTTTTTGCGTTCTTTGCGGTGTGCTCAACTGCTCATGTATGATCTATCAAAGATCTTTAGGGGTGTCGGCTAATTCTTGGAGTGTGAAGGTTTTCCCCAATCATTTAAATATAGCTTCTCTTCTCATTCTTCTCTCTCTCTCTCTCTCTATATATATAGATATATATATATATATATATATATGTCCTTGTCTCTGCCAACATGGTATCATATCCTACATTACCAAGCAGTCTATAGTTCGATCATGCTGGCGCCATTCTTCCAAATAAAAGTTTGATTAGAAGCACAAGGTAAATTGAACTTATACATTGTCTATTCTTCAATGGGAAAGGGGTCTTTTGTGAGCAGGCAGATATATTAGGCATAAAACCACACAAATCTTCACCAAAAAGCTTAAGCTTTTGGGATAATTGGTTCTTGGCGATCTTGGTTGTTATCAAAGATGTCTGTATATCTTTAGTAATTGAAATTTATTGGGGTAACCACAAGTATCAATTTGTTCATTTGTATATATGGATCCACACTTCATTTAAAAAATTGGTTTCTAAACACTTCCAACCCTTTGCTTATCAATTATTGAAGTTTCATTAATATTCTTCTTTTTGATATTTGGAGAATGCTGTTAAAGAGTCCCACATTGGATAAGAGATGGCCTTGCAATGTGTTTATAAGTGGGGGCAATCCTCACCTCACAAGCCGGTTCTGTGGGATATTGCAAGACCCAACCACTTTTTATAAGCTGGTATCAAAACCTACTTCAAGATCCATTTGGCCATCCACCATTTATATCCAGGCTCCAAATGTCTAGGCCTAGGCATGAGGGTGTGTGTTAAATAGTCCCACATCGGATAAGAGATGGCATGACAATGTGTTTATAAGTCGGGGGCAATCCTCAACTCACCGGTTTTGAGGGGTTGTGCAAGACCCAACCACGCTTTCTAAGAAATGCATAAAAGCGACTCATTATTTTGGATGGAGACTGATAAATCTTCTTTGAAATGTAGCGGAGGTTGGCATTGAGAGAATCTGGCAGTGCAAGTCTTATGTGCAAATCACTGACTAGAATGGCCATTCTTAGTATTTCTTCATCTTTCAAGGTATCAATATTTCTTCCATTCGGATTCCTTATATGCAAACAATTATAACATATGCACATGATTTTTTTTTCCTTCTACTTGTGGTCTTTCTTTGATAGTCTACTATCTAGACTCATGAGATTAACAGTTGATGCTTGTAACACAGGACTCGCTGAACTATGATAAATCCTCCATGAATAAAAGGGGTGATTTTCTTCTGGCAGTTGGATCTCCTTTTGGAATCCTCTCACCTACACACTTCTTTAACAGGTATTATTTTCTAGTTTGGCTAAAAGAAAAAATATACTAGAATAACCTAATCTGGTTGTTGCTCACAAAATGGTAACTTCCCATGGTAAATTTTCATAATCACCTTGATGTAACATGCTCTTCGTCATTATATGTCAACTTTTTCGGTGAGCTGTTGGCATCACCTATGTGTTGAGCTGAGTTGTACAGACTTCTATTTTTCTATTTTATCTAATATAATGCTGTGGTGAAGAAGTGGATATCAATGCTTGAAACTTTTGTATCATTCAGTCCTTTGATTTGGTTGCTTGCTTGAATCAGTTTATCAGTTGGATGCATTGCAAATTGTTATCCTCCTAATTCATCTGATGGATCATTGCTGATGATGGCTGACATACGCAGTCTTCCTGGTGCGAACTGTTTCTCTGTTGCATAATTTGTTGGTCATTCATGTATGGTTTTAGCTCTATTTTGACACTTTATCTGCCAGGAATGGAAGGCAGTCCAGTTTTCAGTGAGCATGCATGTCTTACTGGTGTCCTGATCAGACCACTGAGGCAGCAGACAAGTGGAGCGGAAATTCAGGTAGTTCCTTGAATGCGTTCTCCTCTTGGGCCCTGTTTGGATTCACTTATTTTAGCTTATCCACTGATATAAGCACTTATAAGACTGTTTGAGAGAGCATGTGGAAACAACTTATGATGCGTCCAGAACCTGTTTTCAGCTTATTTCTATAAACTCCCCAGGATAGCTTATATGAAAATATTTATGTTGTAAAATAAATAGCATATACATAAGCACCTATGCTATAAACACTTAATTAAACTGTTACTCCAAACAGGGCCTATGTTTACATTATATAAACCTTCTCAAATTTAACTCATCATGCAAGACTGTAGTCTTTGGTAACAGCTGGTGATTCCATGGGAAGCCATTGTGAATGCTGCTAGTGGCTTGCTGCGGAAGTGGCCTCAGAATACAGTAGAAGGGTCATGTTATCAGGAGGGAAACTCTTGTGGTCCAGGAAAGGGACCTTTTATTGACTACAATAAATCAGAAGCTTATGTACTCTCTAGTAATAAACATGAGCATTTAAATTTTGGTAACTCTTCACTGTTACCAGTTGAGAAGGCAATGACTTCTGTTTGTCTTGTTACTATTGGTGATGGAGTATGGGCATCTGGGATTTTGTTAAACAGTCAAGGTCTCATACTTACGAATGCTCATCTGTTCGAACCTTGGAGATTTGGGAAAACTCATATAACTGGCAGAGGATATGGAAATGGAACCAACCCAGAAAAATTTCCTTCCATGTTGGAGGGAACTGCATCTCTTGATAATAGAGGCGAAATCATTCAAACCAGGCAAACTCTACCTTCAAAGATGACAAATCTTTACCCTTTTGTGGCTGTTGAGCAGGGGAGATATAAATTGAACAAACCTTATGACAACCATAGAAATATACGTATACGCCTTGATCATATCAAGCCTTGGGTTTGGTGTGATGCTAAAGTAGTTTATGTTTGTAAAGGACCGTGGGATGTTGCATTACTACAGCTTGAACCAGCTCCAGATAATCTTTTGCCTATTGTAACAAATTTTTCCAGGCCATCCACAGGATCAAAGGCATATGTTATTGGCCATGGATTATTTGGCCCTAAGTGTGGTATGTCCTTGCTAACCTAATTAATTCCTTTTTTTTTTCCTACATCTGATGCCATGAATGAATTTTAAGTTCCAACAACCTATTTCTCTACTCCTCACGTTTTATTTGATTTCCTTCATTTTTGGAGTTTCAGTTTCACGTTCCGATGATATTTATGGACATGATGTATATAACTAAGTTGATTCTTCAGTAATAAGGAGGTGTTATGTGAATGACTTATTTGTCCACCTTTGATTGACATGAATATAGTTTTTCAGAATTGTTTAGGAATTGACATGACTAATCAAATTTTATACTCTTCTAACGCTACCGGTTCTTTCTTTCACATCATTGAGCAGATATGCCAAAAAAAGGTTCAAACAACCATGAAGCAAACCTATTCGCAGAATAAAACATTCAGTTAATTTTCATAATGGAGAGGAAGCTTTACATCCTCACATGCCGTTTAACTTTAACGTTGTTAGAGATATAAAACCATTCTAGAGCCAGCACTTAATAGCTTTTGTTTTGACACTATAAGGTCCAATAGAACATTAAGATCAACCCCATGCACGAAAAATGGACAAAAATGCTTAGATATTGTAAACTTTAGGCTTATGCCTTTTCTATTCCGTTGTTATATATACTATGCTCACATTCAAAAAAGGCGAAATGAGCTATTGTGTTCGAAACTTTCAAGGAGCATATGTATCAATGGAAATGATATTTGTTCAAAAAGATATATTCCATGCTACTCTTAAATTTTGTGGTTATGACATTTGTTTATATATATGTTATTATTTATGATAATTAATTGATGCGGTTATTATTTACCCAATTTCATCCATAAATGATTTAATCACTGTGAATTTTCTTTTTATTTCCTTTGTTTAAACCTTGGATGTCATCAATTTTCAATAGGATTCTTCCCATCTGTTTGCTCCGGTGTGGTAGCGAAGGTTGTTGAAGCAAAGACTCCTCAATCTTATCACTCCATTCAACCTGAGCACAAGCATACCCAAGGCCATTTCCCAGCAATGCTTGAAACAACAGCTGCTGTTCATCCCGGGGCTAGTGGTGGTGCTGTTATCAATTCAGATGGTCAGATGATTGGTCTGGTTACAAGGTAATGCCAGCAACTTCAAATATAATGTTAGCATTTTATCCTATTTCTGCATCAAGATAAATTTATTTCCATCATGTACTGAAGTGCAAGATATGAGGTAGATGATTTTGGATGTAATTCTGTCTTTGATTTATTGTCTCTGCTGCACGAGTCTGTATTTTTTCATGCTTACTTACTCGTTGGTCAGCTTGGTCCAATTGTTTTTCTGCATAATATAAGCTCCTGTGATTTTCATTTTCTTTAGTGATTGTTCCTCTGAATCTTTGTGGATTAAGCTTCCATATTTAATGAGATAATGTTTTTGACACAGCAATGCTAGGCACGGCGGTGGATCGATTATACCTCATCTTAATTTTAGCATTCCATCTGCTGCTTTGACACCTATCTTCAACTTCGCAAAAGGTATACTTTCAAAGCATGTTCAGTTCCCACCTTTCCTCTCATTTCCTACCTAGTATAAAAAATAACTCAACACTATGAATGAAAACTATTAGTGGCTTATTTGAGCTGAATTTTTTTAGGAAAATTGGTTCTCACAATAGAACTGTGTATTTTGACACAAAATGGAACAACAAAATTCGACAACAATTTTGATGGTCAGTGTAGTTCAAATGCATGGTTAGTTACATTTACTAGATGGTTAATGAATACTGCACGATGTTACAACTTACAACTCATTAGCCACTTACAGAACACAATTAATCCCAATTTTGAATGTCACTAATCACAATTTTCTTCAACCATCTACTGAACATAATTAACTACATATTTGAACTGTGTTAACCCAGCAAATTGCCGTTGATTTTTATTGTCAAATTTGTGTCACAATATCATTTCAGAATACAATTTATTTTTTTGCTTACTTTGTTCCCACATGGTAGATTGACATGTTATGATATGGTTCTCTCCTACCGCAGATATGCAGGATTTATCTCTTTTGCAGATTCTAGACGAACCAAACGAATACATTTCATCTGTTTGGGCATTGATGCGGCCATCATCTCCCAAGCTCAATCCAATGCCTGATCAACCGCCATCTCTTTTAAACTATAAAAGCAAAGAAGAGAAGGGTTCTCAGTTTGCTAAGTTTATCAAGGAAAGAAAGGATATTTTCAATGACCCTTCTCATATTGGAAAGAGTGGAGTGCTTTCTAAAGATGTTATTCCTAGTAAGTTATGATGTCTGATGAATATCATTGAGTTTACTTCTGCTGGATGAGAAAGCATGGCCAGAATATAATGACTTATGCATTTCCTTGTGATCTATACTTCTTGGACTTGAATATTCTGTTCTGGATTATTATTAATAGTGAAAAGAAAATCCAGGAAATAAATTTTTGTAAATCTCAATGATTATCTGTACCTTGCTAAAACTCAAAACTGATTTTACACAATTTTTGTTTATTTGACTTGATTGCATTTTTAGAGTACATTCAAATAAATAACTGATATGTATAAATGAAATTATTTATTTTTGCATTATTTTATATTATATGTTAATTAACGTCAAAAAAAATAAAAATATTATATGTTAATTGATCTTGGGCATTAAGCTTGGCTGAGGTTGGTGTCTAATTTCTTTCAACTGGGATGTGATGAATTTTATCATGATCAGTACTCATCAAATGGTGTTTGCTGTGGTATTTCATTTAAATATATGCATAGTATACTGAAAATTCTTGTTGCAGATAATACAGCATCAAAACTCAAGCATGGTTACATCATTCCAATGTTTCGAACTAGATTAAAACTGAATAAAGAGAAGGATGCTTTTAAGATATGACAAAACCTTTTTCCTTTTTTAAGGTGGGGCTGTTATCCTTTTATAAGGAAAAAAATATCCCCACAAGCACAGAATGAACTTTTTCTAAAGTCTAGCCTTATCCACGTAAACTAACTTTAGGCAGTTTGTACAAAATGAGACACCTAGGTAGAGAAGTGTCTCATGATTTACTGTGGTTTAACATTTGAAAATCATTTCAAATTCTAACAACAATTGATGTCACTCATCGTAAGTAGTAGCTCTTAGTATAATTACTCGTCTTTGGGATTGAGATAATAGTTTATCAAAAAGCAAGAAAAGTTTATCAAAATTCAATTTATGATCGTTTTCTCATGTTTGTACTATAATCAACATCGGTCGAGTCAGCGTTTGAGCCAATTGAAGACCCTAAACTTCTACTTAAAGATGGTCACATCAATCTTCGGAAAAATTTCAAGAGGTTTTCAAATATCAATCAATTGTAGACCATATGTGTCGGACACTTCTCCACCCAAACAATTGCTATACAATAAATTTCATAACCATTAGCAATTGTCATAAGATAAACTTTAAAACCAGTAATTCAACGTATATTGGAAGTAGTACTGCTAATTCTGAAAACCTTACTTTTATGACCTCTGCATACATACTTTTAACTCAGGTGAGGACTGAGTCAGTCATGCATGTGATGGAGAAGGAAAGTTACTTGAATTTCGGCTATATATTATATCTGGCTCAATGACATTGATATTGACATTGCATTTTCATTTTCCATCTTATGTCGGGCTCAACGACAATTATATATGTTTTATTTTTAACGTGACAAGTGTTTTTCCAGACTGAAGCCTACACTCATGTTTATAGTGAAAGAGCAATGATATTTATACATTAATTTAATGACAACTTTGAAGACAATTTTGTTTTTCTCTCTTTTTATTGATCAAAAACAACGAAGAGAGAAAAAAGAAGAGAGAGGATAATAACATCATGTGAGTATGAGAGAGAAAATTGTCAAAAAATTATAAGAAAATAGTTGTACAAATATAATTTCTCATAGTGAAATGGTGAAAACACTTGAGTCGTCAATCTCTGTTTTTTTTTTTTGCTAATATGAGTCATCGATCATTGTTTAGGGAAGAATTGATAAAAAATAATGCATGTTAGAAATGTTTCTACCTTGGTGATGATTTATTTATTTTTTAATAATTTTTATTTTTAAATAGTCTTGTACAAACTATGAAGCACCAACATGATAAACATTAAAAAAAACGAATTAAATGAATGTAATTACATGTTGATTAAAGATGTTGGTGCTAAACAACATACAAACTCATAATCGACCAGACCAATCCTTTTAAATACAACGTCTGTAGATCTAGATATCTCAACATTGATATGCATGATCTTTTGAACTTTTGGTAGAATGTCAACAAACTCTGGTACTAGAAAGCCAAAAATGTCAAACGTAAACTGTATAAAAGCACGTTGATTGTCAGAACGCGCTTTCTTATGTATGACCTTTGTTTTAAGCGGCTTTAAAGGCCTACCTTTCCCATTGGAAAAAAATTGTCCCTAATTGATTCTCTAACTCTTGAAAATGAGCATTACCCAAACATGGGATATTGAGAGGAAAAAAAGTAAACGGGGAACAATCAACAGAGGTTTCTGGTGACATTGGCAATCTTGTTTTATATGCATCACTCACCCACGAGTTTAATTTATTCCTCCAATTATGCTTTTTACTTATGGTGGATACTCAAACTTAAAGAACAAGTGTGTGAGCAAGACAGTATTGGATTAAACTAGAATGGAAACATGGTCCCTAGTGTGAAAATGAGAGTATAATTCAGAACTTCAGCCATGAATATGAAAGATACCACCAAAAATTTGCTGTGAGAATTATTGCCCAAGTGATCAATATAGGCCACATTATAATTTTTCCCTTTTTTGATACAGTGAAGGTAAAACAAGGAGCAATCAATATATATATGGTTCAAAATGTAGCTGATGCAACCATAGTTTAAAATTGTGTTCGACTCATTTTCTTTTAATATATTAACACAAAGGAACATGCTAACATGAATTGATGATGATGTAACATGCTAAGTTGGAATGCCACGTCATTTATGGACAAAATTGTACTAGTTTTGGGACATTTGATCACTACTCATCAAAGCATATATCCCTCAAATATATTATTGGTGAGAAAGCCATGATAATAAATTAATGGTACAAGGACATGAAAGAAACACATACAATACAATTGCAAAGGCATGAAGTCAAGCAAGTTATTTTTTGTTTTCAGCTAAAATTATATAACTCCAATCGAGCAGCAAACTTAGCATAATGAGGGAGATAAAGTTTGATGACAGAAGAGAGAGAGCTTCCACAAATAACATCAATTTGAATATGAAGGACTCAAGGATGGTGTCTTTATTTCAACTATATATGCTGCTCAATATGTTTGATCATCATCAATGAATTCCTTCTCAGTGATATTCAGACGCACTTTTGCGACGCCTCTCGTTATGTCCAGCCAAACGCCTCCTACAACTCCTTTTTAAGTCATCAAATTCTGATACCTCATGAAACCTATAGAAAAACCAAATTCCAAATCAATAAAAGTTAATTAATTAGTTGTAAATCATGGGAATGTACACTTGAATTTTGCTCCTATATTTGAAGACCATTTCATATGTGTTTTGGTTAATTTAGTATGCACAAGGACACAGGTGAAAACTGATTTGATTTATCCAACGTTTAATTCTAAATCTTCCTTTCACCTAAAGAAAAAAATTGAAATTGTTAGATGTAAAGTTAATGATGATCATATATTATATTCACCAATTATGGCTTCAAATTTTTTTAGAGTTAGGTTTTGATATGGAATCCACCTAAAAATGTCTACCGATAGACCTTTTGAATTTTACTCGCTATAACATATTAACATCTCTCCTAAAAAAACATTAACATCTCAAGATAGTACTTTTTTACTTTTTTTTTGTCTTAATAACAAAAACAAAATAATAAATTATGTTAATATGCTAGCAAACAAAATTTAAGATGTCCACTATTGGACCTCTTTTTTTTTTTAGATATATTTCATTTTTTTTCTCAAATTTTTTAGCTTCTTTCAATGAAAATTTTGTAGTAATAAGTTGCCCTAATTTTTTTTTCCTCTCTTGCCTCCATGAAGTATCCTTTAGAAAATGGAACCGATAACACCTTTTATGTTGTCAACTTCGTGGGGATTAAAAACATGACTCCAAAATTAAGTGATGACTAAAGTGAAAATGCTATACGTCTATAGTTGGCGTATGAATAAATACCAATCACAGTAACCCTATATATGCTATATATATGATCTTGAAGTTGAAGGCACATATCATGTTGGGGTAATTAGAAGGATTAAATTTCATCAGTTTTTAAAAATAATTAAGTACCCTGTGAGTGTGAGTTGTATAAATTGATGCACAATGAACATCAATACATATATTCAGGGGATATAGTGTCAAGAATCCTGTACCAACAAAATTTTCCAATTGGGCAAGTTGCTAAATCTATCAAGAACTAAAACAATATAATTATTCACTATTAGTAGAAAAGTTTAGCCCTCTATAGCTAGCTAATTAACTATATCCTTTGTAGGAGTGAAAATCAAAAAGTGAATTTTTTTTTGTAAACAATATACAAATTTAGACACATCACTCATTTTCATATATACGCTTCAAATCAAATGAGAAAAAAAAAAGCACTTCAACCAGTAACTTACAGACATTTTCCTATCCAAAAAAAGTGCATCTAATATGAACTCCAAAAAATTATACTGGGGAAATCTACCATACTTACCTTAGTAAAATACCACATCCCTTTATTTTATTTTTACAAAATTCATCATATTTTATTAAAAGTGGTAAAGGTCCACATTTGAACACTTGAAGTCCATACTAAAAAAAAACTTGTCTAATATGGACTTCTAAAAAGAAGTCAAAGGTGGACCCTTACTATTTTTAGTAAAATGGTAGACTTTATAATAATGCACAAAGATAAAAAGATGTAATACTTTATTAATATTTACTAGAAATGATAAGTGTTCACCTTTAAACATTTTTAGAGGTCCTTATTTGATAGAAAGAAAGAAAAAAAAAACACTTCAATCAAGATCATCCTATGAGTTGTCTCTTGCTAGGGCTTAGTTAATGGAAAGAGCAAGGTATTTATCTATAAAATATTGAAAATGATAAATCAAATCAAAACTGATCTTAATCTTGAGGTTCAATATAATGACATGCGAATACTAATATTAAGATATTCAAGGAAGAAAAAAAAAAGTGAAATTAGGGTTTGTCAACCTGCTACATTGCTGGCAAAACCTTTGTTGAAGCTCTGAAATGAGTACGGAATGAGCCTTAGAATGGTTTTCACAAACCTTATGGCGCTTATGGTACTGCTTAGCAACACTTAGATCAGCATTACAGTTATCAACTTGACAAGAAGGTGTCACCGATCCTCCAGCTTTTGACCCTTTCTTGTTGTAAAGATGATCAGTAACCACCCTTTTCTTCTTCCCATCATCTCCATAACTCACATCTTCCTCTTCTTCTACTTCTACTTCATACTCATTTTCTTCTCTGTACTCATAGATTCTCTTTCCCTCACCCCAACTTCCATCCATAAGTTAAGGTAAATCTGGAGAGATTATTAATGATTTGGGAGAAGGCTATGGTGAAGTCAAGGGGAAGACCACAACAACCTTGGTATAGAAATAGAAAAAACATGGGTAAATATATAGAATGGAAAAAGAGGGTGTGGGCCACAAAAGGGTGCTCATTTATTGGTTGCCAACTTGAGGGTAACAGTGATAGGTTGCAAACTATATAGAGCACTAGCTATTGCGACAATGCTTATGAATAGTACAAGAAGACCTAGCAAAGACCACTTCAAAGAGCACTAACAAAGAATTACTTGCATATATTATCCATCAACGATATGTATTATTGACAACAAAATTCAAACACATACCATCTTTGTGGAATATTTACCAACTAGACTAACCTAAGTTGGCATATATCATTTCTTTTGGTGTAAATCACTTTATTCTATGTGCGTAATTGTAGAGAACAATGCCTCCATAATAAATGGCAAAACTTTCAACATATTTAACATGACTACAAATTTGCACATGATAAAAAATCCTTTAAAATAAAAATGATTTTGTTAAAATAAATAAATAAAAATGATATAGATTAGAGAGTATATATCACCCTGATTCCTTTTAATTTGGCAACAATATGTTTCCATATTTAGTGGCTCTTATCAATCGGAGGCTACGAGCCAAGCATTAATTTGGAAGGAATTGCTTTACAGATTTTCCTTTCCATGTCAGGCTTGCAATTTATTACAACACAATTTAAGATACCAAAAACTTGAAAAAACAAAACAAAATAGAGAGTTTTTTAATTAAAGTTTTGTTTAGTATAGACATTTTTTCTACTAAAAAAAGATATTCATTGATTCAAATTGGTATAATATATCGGATACAGCTAGAACTGTCAAAACAGGCGGCCCTAGCGAGCTTCAGACTTTATCGGGCCGGGCCAAAAAGCCCGTATTAAAAATTACATTTTTTATAAAAAAATTACTATAAAATAGTCCTATAATTTTTTTTTATAAATAATATTTTTAATATGTTTAAATAATGTCTAGCCCAAAAATAAATTGTAAACATTTTTGTAAAAACGTCGTAAACTAAAATGGCGAGGAAATCAATTTTAAATAAATTAGATATGTTATGGTTATAGATATTTATATATTCGATCTTTAAAATTATAAATAATGAAATGAGTAAATATAATTTTATATTACATTTATATTTGTGTTAATTCATTGAATTTTCACTTTTATT
>Ga0228710_1000376_pt1 | contig 53532 bp, 26 predicted proteins | sample MedpolnodulmetaG_FD_177995 | JGI IMG/M metagenome (GOLD analysis project Ga0228710, IMG submission 177995) | Root nodule microbial communities from Medicago polymorpha collected in Santa Monica, California, United States - pink nodules | ecosystem: Host-associated > Plants > Roots > Nodule... | reverse complement strand
AAACATCATATCTAAAAGTTGCATATTTACTACTACATCCGTCCCTAATTATAAGACCCTTTTGAGGAAAAAAAATTGTCTCTTTTTATAAGACCCATTTGGTATTTCCAATTACATTAATTATTTCTTTACCACCATACTCCTATTTATTTTGCATTTTTTCTTCCATCAACAATAAATATTATGTTGAAAACATAAACTAACTCTCTCACTTAAGGATAAAATTGTAAAAACAATAGTAATTATAAAAAATTTTAATATTATTTCTAACTTTCTTAATTCCTGTGATTTTGGTAAAAGGGTCCTATATTTAAGAACGGATGTATACTTAAACCATTTGTCATTAAAAAATCTAGACCAAGAAAAAAAAACTACTACTATCAATTAATTACTAACATTTTGTGGTTAAAAAAAATAAGACTAATCTAAATTAAGGAGTTAATATGTTTTTTAATGGATACTAGAACCAACCAAATCTCTACTTTTTTCTTAGAATGTTCGTGTATGTATTACGAGTGGTTTTCGAACCCTCTCTTTTGTTTTGATTCTTAATGTTTGTTAGAGTGGGTCAAATACTCGTTGTACTTAAATTTAGATTGTGGGTTGAGTACTCTATACTTTTTTCCCTTTCATCAAATGAAAATTCTTTGCAGTAAAAAAAATTACCTTCATAAGTAACTTTTAATTTTATTTTCGTTTTAATTTGTTTTATTTTATCATATATAATCAATTAATTGAACATTTAAATTTATTTGGTTAGATGTGATGTTTTCAAACTAGTAGATGACACCCTTATGAAAGAAAGAGGAGCTGGTGCATCTGAAAAACATTTCCCATCAAGAATATCATTGCAACTCACCCCAACACTCCAACATCAAGTATTAAGTGTATCCGTAGGAAAATCCTCAGAAAATCCAATAATGGAAATAGGCATGGAAAAAAGTGTAGAAGCTACATTTCAACCAACAAATCCCTACATAGGACTCAATGTATCAGCTGGAGAATCCACAACAATGAGTTTAAAGCCTTGGAAATTTGAAGAATCGGTTTATGGTTATAGTGCAAATTTGAATTGGTTTCTTCATGATAGTATGGATGGCAAAGAAGTCTTTTCAACAAAGCCTTCAAAATTTGAATTAATTAACCCTAAGTCTTGGTTTAAAGATAGGTATTCAAGTGCTTATCGTCCTTTTACTAGACAAGGTGGAGTTATTTTTGCTGGTGATGAATATGGAGAAAGTGTGTGTTGGAAAGTTGATAAAGGTGCTAGAGGGAAGATTATGGAATGGGAAATTAGGGGTTGGATATGGTTAACTTATTTGCCTAATAAGTATAGGACATTCTACCATGAAACTAGGAGGTTGGAGTTTAGGGAAATTGTCCATCTCAATATTCCGTAGCTTAGGAATAACGCAGAATATGAATAAATTACTTTAGCTACCACAATAATATGTATTGGTATTGTTGCGATTCAATATTATTTAACAAGTAATATTATTCCTTTCAAAAAAACAAGTAATTTGTTGTAATTCTTTCAAAAAAGAAGTAATATTATTGTAAAATAAGTAATGTAATTCTTTCAAAGGTTAGAAGTTGGTTGTTGGTGGTTAATGATATTGTTGATTTAGAAAGGTCTAATATTGTCCTTAATGACCCAAGATAAGTCTAATGTAATAAAATAGTCAAAATATATAAAGATTATAATGAGTTAGTTGCATTAGATATTTTAGAGACAAGCTATCATATTCTAGAAGGATCTAGAGAATTGGTAAGTTTAGAACGCAAATGTTATAAATAAGGGAATGGTAATGTAATCATCAATCAAATGAATGAAGAAGAAATATATTTTTTTTTAACAAAGAAGAAATTAGTTTGTTAGGTTAATTATAGACTTATAGTTGTAGCTTTTAGTCATTTTTAGAGTAATTTTCCTCAATTAATGAACAAGCCCAAAAGTTGTTTATTACATTGTGTCATCCTAAATCTTTCGCCACGGCTAGTCCCTACACATTGTGAGATAGTTGAGATGATAACATTCTTAGTACTTACATTTTTCTAAGATCACCAATGTATCAATACTATATGTACTAATGTATTATACTAGCATCGTGAGGCTTACAATTATAGCTTAAACAATATTACAATCCTGCCTTACAAGCTTTGCACAAAATCACTCTTTAAAAAATGTAAAGCAGCAATAAAGTGACTGTGTTTTATTTTTGAGAAGGATCATTCTCCAGAACAAGGAACATTTTTGCCACTTTATTGGTAAGAATGATTGGAAAGAATCTGAACTTTTTCGTCTTTAATATATGAAGATGAAGATGTCGTCATAAAAGACTTAAAGGTTTCTTCACAATTAAGATCTGTTTTAGTCTCATAAGCAGACAAAAATACAGTTTTAAAAATTTAGTGGTCTGGCCCACATGAAAAAGAAGAGAACATTATACGTTGTTAGTTAAGAATGTTATGTTCCTTATCATGTGTGCATTAGACAATATTGTACTTGCAAGAGGAAATAATGCACCATGCATACTTTTCACATGTATTGAAGATCATTTTGAAACCTATAGATTTGTGTCCAACGACTATATTCTCATTTCAAGTTGATCAAGTGAATCTACTTATTTATAAATAGAAGTACCATCTATTTTTTTTTTGAGGGATACCATCTAAGAGGAATGCTATGGACAACCTCTTTAACACTCACTCTTAAATACTCTCTCGGCCATTGGTCCACATCATTAATCTTTTAAAACCAAATACAGGCTGACCGGCTCTACCAATTTCATATACTGACAACTTTTTGTTCAGACTTCAACCAAAAACAAAAGAAATTGTGACCGCTGTGCCTTGATGCTTCAACAAAAAACTCGTGAGTGGTGTGAGAGCTCAAACACAACTACCACATCGACGAACTCTATCATTGTTCTTACAGTGCTTTGACATTTTGGCATCAAGGTAAATCAAATTTCGTGAATTTGCTAACACTAAACTTTTAATATTGTTTGAAACATGACAAAGTAAAGCTACATAACAACTTCACTAACACCACTGCACCAATACACCTATCCTTCCACACATGATTATTATTTATTTTTTAACTAGGTTTATTAAAACCTACTTAAAACAAAGAAAAAAATTAATCTTTAAGCGAAGATTGGAGCAACCAACTAATTTGATTGGAAATGAAATGAATAGTGAACAAAGGTAATTGATTTAACTGAAATTGATGATTGGAGTGATGGATTGCAGCAACAATTTGCAGAGGTCGTGGTGGTTTTGGTGGACACATCGACAATAGTGGTGACACATGTGTTTCGACGGCTACAATCAGTTGTTTCGAAGATGGCGGTGTTTGTTTTGAATGAATGTGGATTAATGGCTGAGCTCTTTTGCCTCGTCAAGCAGAATTGATGGTCGCTGATGGTGATGGTTAGTTTAGGATGAAGACCCTTCGAATTCCATTGGGGATGATGACAAAGTGAATTAAAAAAAAATACAGTGCACTCAAAGAACCGGTAGCCAAAAAAATAGTTTAAAATATTGATGACATGGCCCAATCCAAGAGAGTGTGGTTGTGGGAGAGTGTTTGAGCGCCTGTCGCTAGCACTCCTCTTGCATAATATATTGTGTGAAGTGAAGGTCGGTTTAAACCTCATACACACACCAAACACCACTTATGCACATGAAATAAATTTATAGCCATTAAACTATTTGACAGAAACTTTATTAATTAACTCGATTTGACTTTTTTCTATGTTTGATTATAAACGAACAAATTCAATCTTTATTAGTTCGGGTGTCATTCAAGATCGCTCATGTGATTGAACTAAACCATTACTCATATAATTAGTTACAAGTGTTATTTAAAAAAAAAATATAAAGTGATTTTTTAATCATGTTATATTATTTATTTTATCGTAGCGTGCGTGCTTATTTCAATGGTGTTCAAAATAGAAAGATAAAAAAACTTATGATTTTTTAAAATAAACTTCTTAATTAATTTAATAGTGTAAAGAAAATATATGACATTTCATAAATTATATGGCTATAAATTTATTTCATGTGCATAAGTGGTGTTTGGTGTGTGTATGAGTTTAATCCACCTTCACTTCACACAATATATTATGTAATATCTTTAACAACCAAGCAAACATTGATTTGGTTTGAATTTTCATTTATGGATATTTTAATTTAAATTGTAGTAAATATTTTTAATTTATAATAAATTTGAAAAAAAGAGTTTGATGAATGTGATGCAGTGTCGAACGGAGAAAGTGAAGTGAAGGCGATGATTTCAAAGCAGTGCAACTACTACAACAACAACAACAACACGTTATTTTAATTCGTTAAAAACTTGGCCATTTACATCTCTATCTATAATAACAAGTTCCTCACACTTTACACATTCGCATCAAATTCCCATTTTTTCCCTTCCATGGATTCCTCCGCTGCAATTCGATCTTCTCACTGTACCCCTCTCTCTCTCTCTCTCGTTAGAAACAATTTAACTGTATCATACTTATAAACTCATACACATGATTGGAATGTAATATGCTGACAGTGTAAACCTTTTTACACCAACATTACAACAAAATTGAACTCTTATTCTTGAGATTAATTTCTATGCACTGATGCTGTAAATAGATATCTGTAAAGATATTTTAGTAGCATCATAAAGTGATTTCATTCGATGCATGTGTAAAATGGTTTTACACCGTCACTGCATACAAAATCACATTGGTTTAGAAGTTATTCAAATAAGGATATTCATGTATTTGTTATTGTTATCATCATGCTTAGAGGTCATATTAAAAACCATTGCATTGCAATAAGATGCTTACTGTTAGTTTTTGAATTTTGGTCCCACAGGTTTTATGTCCCATATGCACTCCTCTCTTCAGAAACCAGGTCTAATTCACATTCAAAGTAGGTCTTTCGTCCAGAACTCGGCAATTAGTGATAAACACATTGTTTCTCGCAACAAATGGAATCGAACGCTGGTGTCATGTACAAAAACATCAAAAACAATTGACACTGCCAAGTCTGAGGGTGGGTTGTTCAGATTCTGAAATTAATTTTTACTTTTATTTGTGATTTTTGTGGCTGTTGGTTGAAGTTGGCAACTGGAAAGCCTTGTTCTTTTTATGCTGTTCATATTTGATTTCTAGCTTTTGCTGTGGTATAAGATTTTGAAATCCGTTAATTATTATAGAAGTCCTCGGCAACAGTTTTATATTTCTATACATATCATCGGAGATTTATATTTTCTCTAACTATTATCCTGATGGAATTTAAATTTCTTAACTTCTACCAATGCTCATAAATTCGTAGTTAGTATGTGAATATGTTGACTTGTAATAGCTATGTGTCATTTCTTGTTGTTTTTTTGCTTCTTTTTAAGTAATTATACTTGGATGCTTATATTTAGACAACAATTCTATTTCTGTTAATAATTTAAAACTGCAGTTTGGAGGTAACATGTTATTGCAGTTTGGCTGTTATACCTTAACACCTGATAATAGTGTTATAATGCTGCAGCTTCTTTGGAGAGCATTACAAAAGAATCTTTGGAGAAAAAACCTTTGCAAACATTTCCGAATGGATTTGAGGTCTATAGCTATCCTTGCTTATATTTATCCGAAATATAATATAGCTTACTATTGATAAAGGAATAAATGATATACTATAGAAAACCATTCATTAACCGCCATTTTCCAATGCGAATTTGAATATCTTATCATCCCCTGCGACTGCGAGCTTTTAGTACAATGAAGCACATCGTCTTAAAAAAAAATACAATGGACATACTTAGGCAATCATATTGATACTCTTTTTACCAATCTATAGGACAAAGTTATATTTCCCACATTAAAATACTTCTGTTTGATGGTGATAGTAGTTACATTTGATCATAATCTTGTGAACTCTTTTCCCTGACTTGGATAATGTCTGGTTTTCTTATGATCAGGCTTTAATATCAGATGTATGCGATGAGACTGAAATTGCTGAACTGAAATTAAAGGTACCCTCTAGTCTCTTGTTTTCTGCTTCCATAAAATTTGAAATACACTTTAAGTATAATTAAAAGGATAAAAAGAAATTTCACTGTATGCTTATAACCATGTGGCTATAGACACAATATGGTTTCTACAATTCCTTTTCATGTGTATTTCGTTAGTTTTAGAAATTGGGCTTTTAGGCCCTAACTAACCCCAATAGGTGAAGTATGCTCAAGTCTTATTAGGACTATGTGGGGTTAGCCATGTGAGTCAAATGACGTCATAATGTCCTATATAAATCATGCCTATCAATCTAAATCCTTCTTTAATTGTTTGACCTATATTATTTTATGTCTTCTTCAACTTCCTACTACTAGATTACTCTTCATCTGATCTGAAGACATGCAGTCTAACTGAATTTTTTAATAGATGTTGCTGGCCTACATGTATATCGCCCTCTAATATGCTGTGACAACTATAGTGAATGCAATAAATATAGTTGTCTCTAGATATGTTATAGCAAATGTGGTTAATGATAATGTTGTTTCTGTCCAGCGCAGCAGATTGTAAATTCAGGTGCTTTGGGGCCCATTATTATGTCAGAATATATTACATTTTACTTTTCTTTTTTGTGAACTTTGAATTTTGATAATAGACAATTTTACAGATATTGATAAAGCAATGTATGCAACAGCTTAGATTCAACTGTGCATCTTTTAGTCTACCCAGTTTATCAAAAGAAACGTGCTTTTAGCCTATTGTATATATGGATCTTGTGAATGATTTTATTTGACTTTTGTTGTTATAACAGGTTGGAGAATTTGAGATGCATATGAAGAGAAACATTGGATTATCAGCCGCTCCTGTGTCCAACATTTCCCTAACTACACCACCGCCTGTTCCAACTAAACCTATGGTTGATTCTGCATCTTCAACCCCTACACCATCACCATCAAAATCATCTCCAGAAAAGACCAATCCATTTCTAAATGACTCGAATGATAAGTCGCCAAAGTTGGCTGCATTGGAGGCTTCTGGTAACAAAAATTATGTCTTGGTAGCATCTACTACGGTATGTAATATATAAATATATACGTTGAGCTTTGCTTGCTCCTATTTGCCATCTTTGACATGAGCTAAGTAAACTATACAATCACTATTTTTCTTCTATCTCTGTTAATAGGTTGGTTCATTTCGAAGAGGTAGAACTGTGAAAGGGAAGCAGCAACCTCCTGTTTGTAACGAGGTATTTGACATGTTCCCGTGTCTATTATCATTGTGGTGTTTCACAAGTCATCAGCTTGTTATTACCTAGATCACAATTCTCATAATTGAATACTCCTTTTGCATTTTACTTTTAATCACAAACTCCTGCACAGCGATGCAAGCACAGACAAACACACATTATTTACATCTCAAGGTTCTGCTAATTCACATCTCCTATTTATAGTTTGCTGACCAACCTAAGTCTACCAGCTGGACCTAACTAACATGCATATGCTGACTTTTTTAATCAAATTAATCAAAAAAAAAATATTGTGGCAGAATTATACATTTTATCTTGAGTACTCTGATATAGGTTGACGTATATATTTCTACTAGGGTAATTTTACGTTATTCTTCAAATGTTTGCCAGGTTTGTCGTATTTTTTGCATAAACTCAATTTTCTGTTTTCAATTTTGAAATCCACAGGGTGATATGATCAAAGATGGGCAACTTATAGGTTATGTGGATCAAGTTGGCACTTCACTCCCTGTTAAGGTGATCTTGTCAATTTCTGTAACTATACATCCTTCCTAAGTGTTGAAGCTACTGACTTTCTTTTTCTTTCAAACCTTGCAGTCAGATGTGGATGGAGAAGTGTTGAAGCTACTCTTTCAGGATGGAGGTATAATGTTTGTGACTTCTAATAAGATATATCAAATTGTTTGATATTTGACTCGAGTAGTTTGGGTCTTCTTTCATAAAAAAATAGTACGGGTCTTCTCAAATAAGAATAGTATAAGTATGCTTCCACTAATTAAGAGTGGAAAAATTTATTGACGAAGACCAAAGAAAATGGTTTATTGAAATGACAGTAATTTCATTCTTGCATATATATGTAAAATAGAAAGAATTTCCATGTCCCAACTACTACTATATTTTATAGTAGTTGGCTAATCTTCTATTTATAGACTAATTTGAAGGCTATGGCCTTACTCTCTCATATCATGTTGATCTAATTTCTGTTGCTCTTTCTTAGCATGGTTCGTCATTATTTTCTGTATTCCGTGTCCAGTTGCAGATAGTTACTAACCACATACTGTCAACAACACTCGGACAATATTATGAATGTTTTAACTTATAATGGCTCTTTGATGATTGGCTGTTCATATTTATTATTCTTCTACTTTAATTGACGAGCAAATTAGAGGACATACATAGTTTCGATGAAGTTCTTAGTCTGTTTGCTGTTTACTGTTTACAGAGGCTGTTGGTTATGGAGACCCTCTTATTGCTGTGTTACCATCATTCCACAATATCAAGTGAGCCTGCCTATCATACTGTTGATGATTAGTTATGCGCCATTTATTTGTTTGGGAGCTGAGATGTGAATTCAGTTTACGGCCTAGTTATTCTCTGTATTTGCAGCAAATATCATTTAGGCATACTGGTGAATTTTTTTAACAATAGATTCATAAATAATGATTTTTGCAATTGTATTGGGCTAAGTTGGCATTTGACCGTTACTGCCATGTTTGCTATACTTTCCTTTTTTCTTTTATTGACACTAGTTGCATAAGCTATATTGTAATGACAATTTCAATTTTCGTTGTTATATATAAGAGGAGGTAGGTGAGGCAAAATCACACTAGCTGCTGAGTTTGCTAGTTTCATGAGTCCTTTTGAACCCCAAATATGTGATAAACACGTTTGGAGATATTTGCACCAGTTTTGAAATACGCTCACATTACCATTTTGCTAGCATTCATGGAAAAGGAAATTATATTGCCTGAGCAAAAGTTGTATTATTCCATCAAGTTCTATACTCTGGACAGAATGATGTTGGCGATAAATATCATGTGCCATGATAGAGCAGAGATAACAATTGTAAAGTAAAGCAAAATGATAAAAGATGAAATAGATGAATTTGTAATATTAAATGGTGAAGAAAAGGATGAACAATCTGCAATATGCAGCCAAGAGCATAAGCTCCTCAGCAAGATTTCTCTCACTGCCTAACCATTAAGGTTCTAACAGAAAAATGATCTAGAATAATCCTTCACATTCCTCATGGTGTCCTTAGAACCCTTCACAATTATCACTGTAATAATCCATAATGATCAAGTAATGGCTGATTTTGAACATACTGTAGATATAAAACATAATTATAAAACATAATTTTATGAATGAACATGGTCAACAAGATTATTATGCATCAAAATTCAATCTTTTTCTGGACCCAACTCCTCTCTCATCCTTTGAACCAGCATCTCTTTAACTTTGTCCAAGGCACGTTGGAGGTTTTCCAGCTGTATATTTGACACAACCCATGAGTCTATCTTCATACACTTCTTTTAATGTTTCAATAATATGAATGATTATTATTCCCTAATACAAAGTAAATAGTTTTGAATGCTATACTTCTGTAAACAGTAATCTGTCTGTCAGTTCCATACCTCTTGCTTAGCGAATCTGTTATGTACAAATAATCCACTGTACAGATCAAAACTATCTCTCATGGTGGTGTTCTTCTGCAATTAAATTGTGAACTGTCAATTAATTGCAGATTGGAGGAAGAATAGGGAAAGTTTGGAAAAAAATGGTTGAAGGTGTACCAGTTGAGTAAGTGTTTGAAAGCCTTTTGTATCAATAGGTGTGGACTCAATGTCCATTTCTGCCAATGTCCTAATAAAAAAAGAAACTCAAAATTTGACCTGCTAAGCATGTATATCAGTATATGTATGATTTAATGCTCAGATTGCAGCCTACCTGCCTATAGTGTGTGTTATAAATTGGCTCTTTGCAGCTATTTTATCATGTTCCTCACAGGACATTTGTAGCATCTTACAACCCTGTCCGGAAAAAGTAAGGTCAAATAATTAATCACCTCGGATAAATGTGAGTCACAATAAATTCTTTTAGTGCTTCTTTAAGAATGTAACACTGCCAATTTTGAATTGAAGCTTGAAAAATATGTTGAAAACTTGCTGCAGGATAGAGTTAAAACATTGATTTGTAAAATGTCATACCGGTAGAGAACCTCATGCATAAGTTATAACATTTATCACCTTATCCTTGTGTCATTTTCATATCAGGTGTGATTCCTTCTTCTGCATTAAGCCTTTTCAGAATATACTAATACTGATGTGTGATATTATTGATAGCTAGTTCAAAATCTGTTTGATATTGGGGCTAAAACTAACTGGACACTTTACCATTTCATCATTTGCAAAATTAGTTGGAAAGACTTTGTGATTTACGATGAGTTGATGGCAAATGACTAAGGAACTAACTTACCTCACTAGCAAAAATATGGAGAAAATTAGAGCAGGTAGCTTCATCGCGTATTCTAACTTTATCATACATGAAATTCAGATCTTTCCACCCATTTTTTCCACTTTCTGGTCCAAACATTGGGTGTGTGCAGAGTATATCTGACTCCTCTGGCAGAACCTGTAATGCAAACATAGGCCGGAGGAGTATTAGTGCATGTTTGGATTTACGGTGAGTTTTGTCAAAATCCACCGTGATTCCAAACATGGCGTCCTTGATATGTGAGTATGATTTGCCATCATATTGTCCTATTGGCAGTGCTCTTAAACTATGAAGCGCACACTCAGACACCAGACACGACATTGATAATAATTTGAAAAAATAATACAGAATTACCCGCAATAAAAGTTCTCTTGGGTGTTCCTTAACTGAAAGAACATCAACAAAGAGTGTTGTTGGTTTCTTAAGACATGCAAGTGGCATAGAACTGAGAACCTTGGAAAAAGACAGAATGGATGTGCATATGAGTATGACATCGTTGTTAGCCTCAATGAATGTTCTTACATCCCTGAAACATAGTATGTAGAGTTGACTTATAAAGGTGCTCATATTTTAATTTCCTTGTATTAATATAATGAGAAAAAAAAAATGGTTTACCTGAAGAATTGGATGCCCAATTGGATACATGTGTGAGAATAATCAGTTCTTGAAGTTGCAGTTAGAGTGTGGCCTTGTTTGATCATAGTCTTTGCCAGAAATTGACCAAAGGAACCAAATCCAACTATGCCAATTTTCAGAGAAGGTGAATTTGACATGATTGGCTAATAGAAAGGGAAATGAATCGATGTAAGAAAGTCTAATTATGGGAAAAGAAGTGATTGTAGTTATAATAAATCGGTCCTTTTTTTGTTTATTTTTTATTTATTTATATTTTGGCTTCACAGATTTTTTTTTGTCAAGTAGTGGGAAAGTGGGGGACACGGGAGCTCACACATTTTAAACGAGGAGAAATTGAGTGTGTAAAATTCGAACACAACTCCTGCATATATTATGCATTGTTCTACCATCTACTGCAAACTCATAGGGACTGACTTCACATATTATTAGACGGAATCAACTCCCTATTGGAAAATTACTTAATTCCACAAAGAAAAAAAATCTAATTTAATTGGTTTAAACGTGGTTAAATTAATTTGTGATTATAAGTTAACTATAATTTTAGACGGTGTTGAGATCCAATGAAAAAGAAGCATGAACCTTATTTGATATTTTAAATTGAGGTGTGTTATTTGAACAACTATTTATGTGACAATTTTTGGGACAACCATAAATTTACAAAGAAAATTAGGTATTGACATGGAAACCAAAACAATAGAGAGAAAAAGTAAAATTATAATATGAGTATAAAAAAGGAAGTTGTCATAAAATGGTTGTACAAATATCATTTCTCTTTTAAATTTCATATGAGATGATTATAAAATTGTTATCGGTGTCATCATGAATTAATAATCATTTTTTCTTCTTCAATGTTTTTAGATATAAAAAAAAAGGTTTGGGGGACACTCTTTAAATATTCTAAATTAAAAAGTTATTTATTTAGAAATTCAAATACTTCAATTTTTATTGTATTAAATACATAAATTTTCTAAAAAAAATAATACGATTTAAAGTCCTTAAAGACTGTCCTTTGGACAATTATTTAAGGGAGGCACACTTGGTTGGACATAAACCCAATTAAAAATATTTGGGCACACATACAAAATCAAGTAAAAATTAAAGGAAAATAAAATTACAAAATATTAATTGATGTGACTAAATATTTTTAATTCAATTTTGTTAATTTCATGTGAGTGTGCCCATATAATATTTATTTGAGGTTGTGTCCATGAAAAACTTTCCCTATTTAAGATCCTTTGGTAAAAAAAAGCATTAATTTATAAAATAATATAGGGTTAGCTTGACGATAGCTTAATCCAAAGAAAAATGATTTTGAACCTTACTAAGAAAAGAGAAAATTATTTTATATTCTCATTCGTTTGGGAACCACGACAGAAAAGAAAAGCGACGAGAGTTTAAGGATGATCAAACCAAACTCTAGATACCACATTGATTTTATATTGAATAGGTGAGAGATGTCACTCGTTATAAATCTATGAAGTACGAAGGTCTCTATGATTAAATGTGTCCCTCTATTTGATACACGTCGGTGTGTCTGACACATGTATAACACTCCTACAGTAAGTGTCTCACAATTCTAGGCTAGTGTACACAAAAAATATACCCCCTCCGTCCCTATATTTAAACACACATTTGACTTTATTTTTGTCCCTAAATGTAAACCCCTTTTCAAATTACTAGATGCATTTATTATTTTTTTCTTAAACATACCCCTAATTAATACTACTAACTTATCTTGAAATATGAAAAGTCAAATTTAATACACATATAAACAAATGACAATTTGATAATATTAACACATAAAATAGACACATTAATTACACTTATAGTTTTTTTTAAGAAATGTGAAAAATGTAAAAAGGTGTTTACATATATGGATAGAGGGAATATTTTCTTATGTTTGACACACCTTAAACACCTCTAAGACACTTTCACAGGAGTTAAATGTGTGTCATAAAAGTGATGATCACGATGAAGGGGGTTAAAACATTAAATTTGATACATCATTTTTAACTTTTTGGTATAGTAGATTGATGAATGAAGAAGAAAGCTATAATCTTAAATGCACTTTTGGTTCCTCCATTTTAAAAAATAAATGTTTAACCCTTCATTGTAAAATCAACATTTTGGTTCTCTATTCTCCCTTAAAATAACTTTTTAGTTCTTTATTTCAAATTTTCCTACTTTTCCACCCTCATTCTATTTTAAGGTCAATTTCGATGATGTGGTCTGGTTACAGATGATGTGACAACGTTCAACCGGATAAATCTATTATGGATATGATAGCATGACAATAGAAGGTTCAAGTTAAAACATTTTATAAAATAGATGTTATTCAATTAAAAATTTAATGGAAAAGTTAGATCCTAAAACAAGAGCAAACTTCATCCTAAAATAGGATTGCATCAGCAATCAAAATTGATCCTAAAATAGTATTGAAAGTAAAATGAAAGGTTTTAAAATAGGACTAGGTGGTAAAGTTCGGAAAAATTGAAACAAGGATACCGAAAGCTGGTTTTTAAAATGAAGGGTCAAAACTTATTTAAAAAAAATAAGAGAACCAAAAGATTATTGAAGTCTTATTTTAAAGAACATTTTTGTAGTGAAATAAACTGTCCCATGCACACATATATTTTAATTATCAATTTATATCTTTTATAGACAATGTTGATATTTTATTTAACAATGTCGATGAGTCGATATCTTATATTTTAAAATTAACAATGTCAACGTGTTTCCATTCATGTTATGTCAATTCACATTTTATCTTTATCTTATGTGTAATTTGAATTTTTCTCAATAGTTTAAAAATTTGTGATTGATGACGAGTGAATAATGAACTAGTAACTTACCTCATTAGCAAAATAATTGCGGAAATTAGAGCAGTTAGCTTCATCACATATTCTAACTTTATCATACACGAAAGTGAGATCTTTGCACCCATCCTTTCCACTCTCTGGTCCAACCATTTGGTGTGTGCAGAGTATACCTGACTCTTCTGGTAGGAAGAGGTCTCTTGGATGTTTTTTCACTAAAGGAACATCAAGTGGTGTTGGTCGCTTAAGACAATTGCAAGCAAATGACAGAACTGAGAATGGATGTGCATATGAGCATGACATTTTTGTTGGCCTCAATGATATCGCTAGAACATACTTCATCCGTTTTAAAATGTAAGTAAAAATTGGTCAATAAATATTAATGTATTTGTTTTAAAATTTGTATCAAATACATCAACTTATGTTGATCCGTTTTTGCTTATATTTTATGACGGGTGGAGTAATATGTAGAGTTGACATATTATGCAACATGAATGAATGAATATAAACGTGTTTGTTTTAATTTCCTCATATTAATAAACTAATAACGGAATTTTTTTTAGACAAAACTTAAGTGTATTTTATTAAATATTTTTTTGTAGGATTCTTAACTAAAAATACTTTCTTTAAAATTGAATAGTTTAGTTAAAAAACTTACAAAATGCACCTATGTTTTTTCCAAAAATACATTTTCTCCAATTTCTTAGAATCATACGAAAAAATTTCTCCAAATTTTTTTGGAGAATTGAAAAAACAAATCTTAGATACATTTTGAAGAAATTGAATAGTTTAGATATTTTTTCGTATGATTCTTAACCAAAAATACATTTTTTTTTATACTATAAGAAACTTTGAGAAAATGATTGGTTTGAAAAAAATTGAATTTTAGTTAAAAAGCTTACAAAATGCACCCATGTTTTTTTCATAAATGTATTTTTAACTAAAATATTAAACACGAAAGTGGACCTAATTATTGATCTAGTCCATACACATATGTGAGGGTGCAGATGTATGTGTGTTTCTCAATGATAGACACCATATTTGTGTTTAACACATCCATTACACTCACATAAATGTGTCCAAAATATTAATGTCTACACATTCTTGAGCTATAGGCCAGTGCTTCTATATCATCTGCACCTCCAACGAAGAACACACCAACATGGTATGCTAAGGATGATGTTGATTGTGAAAATAATTGTGTGGTATTATTTGGGGTTAAATAAGTTTTTTGTCCCTATAAATATACAGATTTTGATTTTAGTCCTTATAAAATAAAACAAGGTGTTTTCATTCTCATAAATTTTTTTGTTTTGTTTTCGGTCCTTGATGAAAATAGTTTTGACGTGTTCTTGACATTTTTGTAACATAATACGAACATACAAAAGTTGAACATAATAAACAGACATAACATGAACTCATTTTGAACATAAAAGAGTTATAATCTTGACATTCATATTAACATAAATTGGCTATTAGGGACCAAATACAAAATTAAAAAAAATTTGTGAGGACGAAAAAACTTATTTAACCCTATTATTTTTACCTCTATCAACTAGGATTACATCGAAATAAGGTGCCATTTTGAGAACCTTAATGGTCATGTATTGAATTGCTTTGTTTGTTATTTCAACACTACCATTAATTTCCCTTTGCTTGTGAAAAGAAAGAATCAAAATGTTGGCTATTCTGTCGGACAAATATCATCATTCATGGTTTCGTAATTTGAGACTGAATGAAATAATTCAATTGATGCATACCCTTTGTTCTGTTGTTCATATTGGTGAAATGCATTGTTGATTTAAGTCGATTTTGATTTGATGAGGCGCATTGTAGGATATCATGTGGTTGATGCATAGATCCAACTCACCTTTGCTATGTTGAATGATTTTTTTTTGTTTTGTGATGATATTGTATTGAAGGATCATAAATGAGTTTTATAGGGGTCTTATGATATCATTTATTACTATAATTGAAAACACCGCCAATGAGAACTCTTGAACTGAAAATATCTGTCATACGCAAAAGAAAAGTTGTCATGCTAATTTTTAGTTAACTAATAAACAAATAAAAAGTTGGTCTTTTGAGTCCTAAAGGTGTGAGACGGTATTAATGTAGACCAAGAATATATTGAAATTGCAAAAATATTACGAGTGTATTTTTCATTAGTAATTTCATGTAGTATTCGAAGATCAAACTTACTAACTAACTATAGACACATCCTCCTTAAAAAAGAAAAAAAAACTATATAAACACATCCGATAACCAAACTCAATAAGAAACGACACACTCATTTTTTTTGAGAGGAAGAAAAGACACACTCATAGTTTTACAATTTTTATACATTCGAAGACTAAAATGATCATTTGGTTCTCAAATGTGTCTTTTGTTAATTAATTTAATTCATAAAATTAGTAACAAAATATACACTTGAAAACATTTTTATAAATTTGATAAATTCAAGGACTAAACTAGTGACAATGCCTTACACATTTAGGGTCAAAATCAATGTTAAATTCAAATACAACAATGTATGCCTTCCATAGAATATAAACAACAGGCTATGCAATGCCCCTTGCATTAAGAATGAGTCCTATCACAAAACATTCTTTCAAAGGTACATTATTGTAATATCCTGGTAACATAACAACTCCAATCTTCACCACACCAGAAACAACCACAATGATGGACATAATCCACATGGACTTGTAATCAATTTTGAAGAGATTAGTTTGTAGTCCATTAACAACAAGGTAAGTTGGATAGAAAAAACCAAAAGATAATGTCTCCATTTTAGCAATCAAACTTGTTGGTTTTTTCTATCCAACTTACCTTGTTGCTAATCGGCCGATGTCGGTGTTTAGGATTTTAAGCTCTGTGAGGAGCATTGCTATGACAAAAAAAAGCAGTAAAGGATTGTGTAGTAGCTAATAGTGGAAGAGAATTTGAAAGGCTTTTGTCCATGGAAATATGAGTGACCGTAAAAATGGACAAACCAGTTGGAATTGCAAATGTGAATAAGAATACAGAAAGATAATGGCCTTTTTTTTCAGTCTTCATTAATGTGGCAGGATCCATCTTTACACCTATTATGAAGAAGAAGAACATCACTCCAAATGCTTCTGATGTTTCAATTACCATTGAACCTTTTAGAGGAAACAATGAATTTAACAACATCATATTTTTGTGACCAAGAAATGATGGGCCAATTAGTACTCCACCCTGTTCCCATGCAAGATTTGTTATTATATACTATAACAATTGTAGTTAAATGTTCACATAATCAACTTTTTTTTCATCATTCACATAAGACACAAGATACATTATTGTTTGTAAATATACTTATCAAAGTTCTTTAAGTTGTTTGTAACAACAAAAATTTCCTTTGCTCTATATATTATATTTGGATGAATTGATTGTACTCAAATATTTAGTGAGATCCAGTTAAGGACAAAACTGTATTACACATACATCTAATCAAATAACATCATCACTTTGTTATGAATCCGAATTTGGTTCTTTATTTACCTTCCATTTATCGTTCATTTACGAGAAAGAAAACACAAGTGAAAGACTAGTGAGACCTTTGCTCAAAAAAAGATTAGTGAGACCTAGTAGTGGGGTCCACTTATTAAAATGGCTTCCACAATTCTTCTATTTGTGTCTATCTTTTTCGTAAATGGACAGTAAGCAAATGATAGATAAATAGAGCAAACCTCATTTCTTTTGTTATATTTGTTCATAAAATATCTCTACAAATATATACATGTGAGATGTGATTGGATGCTCACGTAGTGTTTTTTTTTTACTCCACAAATTAAATTCTTAATAGATATATTATACTCTTTGTTTATAAATCATGAGCCACATTTAATATCAATATTTTATGATCAATAAGACAAACATGTAAAAATATGGGATAGAGAAAAGCTTACAAGTTACAAGAATATGAGATATACAATGGATGATTGACCAAGTAGTTTGAGAGACAAAGATCGATACATTGAGAGACAATGGCAATCAAAGAATATTGGATTAATAAGAGGGTTGGCATAGTGCCAGATATCATGACGTGCATAATTGTGAGGATTTTGGCACACCAATGTAATGTTTTCTTGATTCAGAACTCATATATATGAATTTAAGGGAACAATTAAAGAAAAGGATAAACTACATTCATGTATATTTTTCTCTTTCCTTTAGTATTTTTCCTAGAAGAAGAAATTAGAGATGCAAGGTTAAGAGAGAGAAAGATCTAAAGCCGAAATTGAGGAAGGAAAATGAGAGGGTGGTCTTGTATTTACGTCTCACACTCGATTATAAAGTGGAAGTTCTATAAATTTATATTTTGTACAAATACAAACCTGCAAATATGTTCATATCAATATTTCATTATGAGTTTAAATATTGACTGCAAGTCAGCAACACCGATAATCAATTGGCTCAAGTGTTACAAGATTTGAGCCGCTTAAGCAAGTGGTTATGAGTTCAATCTTTATCTCTTTTGTATGGAAAAAAAAAAGCGGTTGGGAGGTGAGTTTATGTTCCCCATAGATTCTTTGACAAAGATTAATAATGACTAAAGGGTGGTGGAAACTTTTAACCTATTTAACATTCAAATCCATAAAAAAAAAAACTATGACTGAGCTATCAATAATCAGACTTGTAAAATGAGGAGAAATCCAGGGGTACATGTTTCTGCGCATTTTGGGGGGGGGGAAGTCAATTCTAGATGGATCACTCCTCCTGCGAATTTGATGAGAATCAATGTGATGCAATTTTTGGATTCAGTAAATAGATGGGAATTTGGATTTTTCATTAGAGATTGCAAAGGGCATCCGACTGGTACATTAAAATGTTTTTTTGCAAGGTGAATAAGTGGGGAGTATGAAGTTCGAACTCCGACGCATGCATATAACAATACATTGTCTCTACCAACTAAGTTATGCTTACGGAATGTTCAAAATCACAATGTTAACCAATAGTATATACTTGTAACTTTTGAGTGATATGTTTCTTCATTTTTATTTTATAATAAATATAACTTATGACTTATATAGAACCATCAAGAAAAGTACCGGTGACTTACTTTTTATGCAAAGTTAGAAAACGACCATTTTTATTAAATATAATTTTTTTTCTTTTAACTATGTTCTATGAATCAAAATTTTGTTTAGGCACTCACAAAATTTATGATGGGTTAAAATAGAAATACCATATAGTTAACCCTTATTTGGGTTCGATAAATAAAGAGGTCACAACCCCTACGCCACACACACCGATAATTGCCGTTCTAGTTGACATCTCATCATAACAAGGAGATATAGAGAATAACAAACAGTTCTCTAACATTCTCCAAAGAACCGACCCTTAACATTTGCCTCCAAAAAGCATGTTCCTGATGGTTGTTTGGATCTGCAAGCTTGTAATGCATGCTAACCACAGTAAATTGGCCATATCGCGATTTCTTGGCCAAATCAGCTCGTCCTTTCCAAGATCCACATGAGGAGGCGAAACAGTTTGGTCTCTTTTGAAGAAACCATCAGAAACCATGAGGAACATCAATTTCTTCTTCCACTAGACACAAAAATCAGCATCGTCAAGCTCACTAAGAGCACCTTCCTCCTCAAAAATATCTAAACAATCCTCGTAGTAGGATTTTACCATTGGATCGATCATTGGGTTATACATGTGAGTCATTTACTCATTTCACATATATTAAGAAAAATGTAAATGTGACGGAGATAGAAAAATGATTTTAACTGCTCTTGTCAAGTATTGGTGCGCTGAGTTGAGCAATTTTAATGATGCGACATCTGATCCATTTTCGATTGTAAAAGTGTCAAAACAAATCATAGAAAGCTTAAAAACTTAATATCATTCAGATTTTAGGTTTTTATTTTGAATTAAAATTGACTAATACACATTACACAGATCTAAAATGAATCGGAAATTTTCCTAATGAAATAGCAAAGAGACTTCATTCTTATGCCAACTTCGAATCATAACTCTAATAATATTAGATTAAAAATTGCAACAAAAAAAATAAGACTTAAAACTTAGAAATTTATCCTTCAACGTTGTGCCCTTATGAATCCTACCAACCATTGTTATTTGGAGGGGACAAAACTAACATTGAATTCTTATCAATGATCCTTAGTTTTCACTCGTTTATTGCAACAATATCCAAGATACATAAAGTTCAAAACTAGGCATCTAGTTTGTCAAAAAAATTGATATAAAAAGCATAATATCAGCAACATTAAAAACAACTTCAGCATATTTTGAGAGTATGGATTTATCAGGGTATGGATCGACCCCCGGTGTCCCCCCTGTAATGCACGGTGAATAATCTGATATGATACTACTCGCTTGCGCTCGTAACCCATAATAGTCTCCACTCTTCAAATATCGTTGAGCATCCACGAGACTAATACGAGCACCACCATTACCGGTCCCGAATAAACTCAAACAATACTCATAATGATCTTTTGCATTGGAGCCACTTTGAGAAATTAGTTTCTTGAGTATATTGATTACGTTGGTCAAGTCAATTTTTGCAACATCAATAGTGTATTGAGCAAGGGTAACAAGATCGGCACCATGCTTTGATTTGAGAAGAGTTAAGCAAAATGAAGGGTTGTCGACATTCTTGCAAATAGTATCAACATCCACAACTTTCGAAGCATATGAGGATACACAACTTAACAGAAAGACCACCACCAAAGAGGAGAAACGAATCATATTGAATAATTGTTTTTCTTTTCTATTAGCAATTTTGTTTGGTTTTACTCATATGGACTTTTATAGTTTTCTTCAATTGAAAATTAGGGTATAAAGATATACTTCATCTGTTTCAAAATACATGTCGCATTTTCGCAATGTGCAATATTCATATGACTTACTTTGATTATACTTTTTAACTAATGTATAAACACAAATTTTAGTATGTAAGATGTTGTTTGATTTGTCTCGACAAATATTTTCAAAATATTAAATTTTTATAATTTTTTACTTTATATAATTAAAGTTATTAACCGTCAAAGTTGTGCATACATGTGTAAAGTGGTTGACTGAGACATGTATTTTGAAACGGAGGTAGTATATTTTTGACAAAAAAATGGTATAAATATATTGATTTGCCGTATTTAAATTTATGAATTGCATTGAATATATGATTTCCCCAGATTTAAATTTATGAATTACATTGAATATATTCATTGAATCAAAATTGACTAATTAAGTATCCTCATAACGTCTCTTTCAAAACCCTTAAAAAAACGTCTCTTTCAAAAAAAGTATGTTCATAATGTCCTTAAACAAAAGTATGTTCATAACGTTTCTAAAAAATCTTTAGAAAAAAGCATGTTCATAATGAATTTTAATATTTACACTAGTGTAGTTAGTCGGAGTATGCATTGGTATAGCTTAAAAAAATGTTTCTTGTTTTGACAAAAAGTTTCATGTTCTAGATATTTAGAGATAGTAATTTTTTATTTTTTTTGGCTTTCGCACCGGTTTCCGACCCACCAAAGGTGGGCGATTAATTCGGTTCGTGTGTAGAGGCATACGCACCGGCAAAGCGTTGTTCCCCCGGAAATCGAACCCGGTATTCCCCGAGTACGTCCTTGGAAAGAGCTCCTTGTCACTAGAGCCCAAACAACTTGGTTTACAGATAATAAATTTGAGTATTCCTAACTTATTTTAATAAAAAGTTTCATTTTTTTTTTTAAATATAAGTAATTATTTACAACTCTGTTATTTAGAAAAGAAAAAAAAATGTTGTTTTACACACAATATAATGATTTGGCAACTAAAACACAACTATATGTCATAAGAGAAATATATTGAAGGGTGTTTGCAGTTGCAAGATGGATTTGTGCAAGTATTGAGTACTTGTGAAGCAATGGGAATCCTAGACTATATGCCTTCTTATTTGGGGGCCTAACAAAGAGGTACCTATGGGGTGTTTTAGGTATGTGGCGACTCTCACCCATGATTTTTCTTGCAAGGTTTTCGTGTATTTCTTGAAGCAAAAATCTAAAGTCTTTACCAAATTCATGTTATGGAAGGCAGAGGTAAATAATCAAATAGACAGAAAAATCAAGTATTTGCGATCAGGTAATGGGACATGGTACAGTGATTCAAATTTAAAGAAGTTACGTCAAGAACATGATATTCATATGCATTTTTTAGTTAGAAAGACACCACAACAAAATGGTGTAGTAAAGAGAATGAACATGTCTATAAATAAAAGGGCAAGATGTCTCTTGTTAAATGTTGAAATATCAAAAGGTTTCTAGGTAGAGGCAATTAACACAATGTGCTATCTCATTAACATGTCACCGTAGGTTTCATTTGAGGGGAATGTTGTAGAGGAGGTATGAACATGTAATCCCATTGATCCTTCAGTTATAGGAGTTCTACAACAGGATATGTCTTTACTCTAGCATGAGGACCTATTTTTTGGAAATCATCAGTTTTATCTGTAGTGGCAAAGTTACAACTAAACTTGAGTACATGGCAGAAACTGAAGTTGTCAAAGAAGATTTAAGGCTTACAAGATTGGTGAGATAATTGGGTGTTGAGAAATGTAGAGTTCAGTTGCATTGTGATAGTCAGTGTCATTTATTTGGAAAAAAATCAGGTGTATCATGCTAGGACCAAACATATTGAGAGTCAGATGGTTGAATTGTATAGCTTTAACACAAATTTTAACTTGTATTTTTTCACACATTCGTAGGGAGGGCAAAGCTGTTGCTGATGCTTTAGCCAAGAATTGCCTTAATCTTCCTAGCTTGCACTCTCAATGGTGGCCAGATCCACCCCTTTTTATTTTACCTTTTGTTACAAAGAGACAATATAGGTTTACCTTTTTTTCGGACTGTCACCATGTAATATGTACTACGGTTCAGGCCTCTCCTAGTTTATAGTTTTCTTTGCTTGATTTTAAAAAAAGGGTTTTTCTTACACATTTTAATTGTTGCTCACTTAATTGATGTGAATGATAGGCTTCTTGATAGAGAATCAATGGTTGAGGATCTGTTTTGGGCGATTAGAGGATGTGGAGGAGCAAGCTTTGTTGTTATGGTAGCAGGGAGTATAAAACTAGTTCATGTTCCATCAAATGTCAATTGCTCTCGTTTCAGCTTATGTTTGTTATTCTCCTGAAATTTCAGCTAAGTACCTAGATTCTTCTTGCACTTATTTATAACTTGTTTATTTGAATTTGAGATTCTTCTAAATCATTCCTGTCATTTGTGTATGCTATCAAATATGGTTAAACTGGGATGATTAAAAGAAACAACTTCTAGGGGAATAATTAGTGCCATGGCTATTATTTCCATTGAGATATATATGATATAAATCCTACTAGTGTTATAGCTTCTTTGGCAAACACGTATTCGTTGGATTAATCATCTGTAATTGAAAATTCTGTTGTTGGTGATATTCATATTTTCGTGAACTTGGAGTATGACTCAATTTCTCAATTTATAAATTCCTTAATCATGTTTTGAAATATACAAACATTTGCAGGAAGGTGTCCAAGGAAGTACAAACACTATGAAACAGTAGCGTCATTCTATATTTGGAGTAAACGTGAATGAAATTTTACAAGCCGCAAGACATGGTATATTGTATTTTAATCTTTGAGTTCTTATTTCAATATTATGAAAACATCTATTAACTTGAGTTTGTAACTTGTATTCTTTTATTTTCAATAGGTTCCAGATGCTTCTAGCACAAATTGACCCAACGTATTCTACAATTCTAAACACTCAAATGTAGAGGGAAGAGAGGAAGATTAAAAGCCAATTTTATCACGATGCGGATATCATCCGATTTCTTTGTAATTTTTGAGATTGTTACGACTTTATATGTTCTAAAATAATATATGGTGCTATTAGGTTGATATTTTAAATTTTTTTTTATAATTTGACATGCTTGTAAGATTTGGTGTTAGTTTTTCAATATAATTTAACTTTTCGTTTATTTTGTTTTATATTTACAGTATGCGTAAATAAAAAATATTAGCCAACTTTTGCTATTAAAAGTGTATTTGTTTGAGTCAAAATATTTGTTGAAAAAAATGTTGATAAAACCTTTACCAACGATAAAAGTGGTGGGTAAACGATTAAGAAATGTCACTAAAACCTATAGCAACAGAGACTCTACTGTGGGTATAGCGAATTAATTGCTTCCTATTAATCCTATTCCAACGGAAAACACCGTGGGTATAGTACCAGTTTTTTTCCAAGCAGAAAAACCATCCTTATAGGCTATTGTGACAGTTATTTTTTATTCGTATAGAAAATTAAAAAGGACAGAGAAATAGTACCGTTGGAATAGGTTTTAGTGCTATACCAACGGTTTTTTACCCTTTACCGTCAGACTTTTGCTATCACTATAAATTAGTTGACCAAGAGGAAGTCCTTGCTTATCTTTATATGCAAAAGAATTTGACAGGTATTGGTTCTGACTATTTGAATTAATAACTTTTCTTACTGTTTGATTTCTGCGGAAAATAATTCAGTTTGATTCGCTTCAAAAACTGTGGAATGATTGGGTAGCTAAGTTTATTTTTATTTTTAATCATGTTTACAATTTAGTTAAAAGTTGTTTGTGACTGTATTGAGAGAATTAGGTAGAGCATAGAGACATGTAACTAGATTCTCATACATTGAAAATCATATTTTTAAATTTTAAGTGACGACAATCATATTTGTAACTTGCAAGTGTTCTGATTGATTCTATTGTTTCTAAATGACGACTATCATATTTTTAATTTGCAGGAACAACAAATGGTAATGTCTTACCATCGAAAATCAAACAGTTAATTTCTCGTAGAGGTTTTGATTTTGTGTTTTACCTGCTTCAATAATATTTTTCGATAACATTTCTTGTAAGTTTTTCATTATTTGTTTCAATCCCTTTTCAACTTCTGTTTTTGCTGCTCTTGTGTTGCTATTGGTGTTGGTCGCATGTTTGCAGTGTTGAAGGACAATTACCAGATTCTGCCATGGTCCTTCAACTTGCAAGCATGTCAAACAATTGAAAAGCGTACAACCAATCAATTTTCATTAGCTACTTAAATCCCCTCATGGCTAGTATAAGTGATTAATAGGTTTACATAGTGCATCTTATTTTATTGTATCAGTTATCAAGAAGTTTGGTCTAAATGTTGATCCAAAAGTAGAGTTGTGATTTGCATTGATTGTGTAAAGCATACTATTTGTTATGTAATTTTCAGATTCAATAATTGGATAAAATATGTTGTGGGGTAAAATATGTGGTGGGGTAAAATATGTTGACTCTTATTGCATTATTGTTACACATTATTCATAACTACTAAGGATTCGATTAATACACATTATCTATAACTGTCATGATTATAATGAAAACATAAAATGGTATAACTGAAATGGAAAACAAAGAAACAATACATATGTCTAATAATTAAGTTTTTGCCATGAAGCCACCATCATAAGGAATGCCGGTGGAATTCAACCAAGTACTAGCTCCAATCCAAGGTTCAACGGTGAACTTAGCAGCTTCATCTCTGGTGATTATACCTTTTGCCCATTTGACCCTTGCTGTAGCATTGGCACCAGGCTCAATGTTGCCAAACTCAGCAAAGTATGAATTTTCAATGTTTGATTGATTTTTCATCCAAATCATATATCCATGGTTTCCATGGTCTTGCCAAGTATGTCTTCACTGTTGGCAGATATGGTATGAGATCAGCATATGGAATTATAGTGCAGTTCTGGAGTACTATGCCGGTACTTAAACTAGTGTTTCTGCCTGTGCCATCGGCCACCACAACATTCCACTGTCCTAGAGCAGGCTTTCTCACCAAAATCGTCGAGTTCTGGATTAAGGTAATCGATTGACCATATATAAAGTTGATGGTTCATAATTTCTATATTAAATATTATTTTCAACGCACGCACGCGTGCGCGCACACGCGTGCGCACTCACACATATACAGACACACACACGCATACATATATTAAAAAGGTCACGCATTAACGGAATTGACTATAGCAAAAGAGGATATACTCTCATAATGTGACAAAACCAAAATCTGATTTCTAGCGGACAAAATACTCATATTTAGTGTCCGACACACATTATATAGAATTACTTTCAATTGAATAAACTTATGGAATTTTTTCTTAATTTTGTCTTATTCTCTCTAAACGCACTTAAAAGACCTCTATTAAAATTTCACTTTAGGCCTAAAAATACATTGGACCGGTCCTGAACTGATTTATATTCGTCATTGTCGTCCTTTGCCACAGTCGCGTTAGGTTGGATGATGTCTCCTTTTAGAAGTTGAGAGATTAGTGCATGATCACGATCGGGTAACCATGACGGGTAACCATCTCTATCGACCTCAAGAAGGCGACGATGCCCTGCCATACCAGTATCAATGCTAGCTAGAAGAGAAAAAGCGAAAATGGAGATAAAAATGCTTCGCGCCGAGTCAGCTAAGCGCCATGTGTTCAAAGATTCCATCCTTGAAGATTTTATAGAAAAACAAAAAAACGTAAAATTGCAAGGAAATATGTAATTCTAATGTGACTGCATTACCTAATTATTTTGGTCTAAAAAAATTGGCCAAGCTATACGTTTGTATTCACCCAACAAAAAAAATAATTAACTCTAAAAAACACGCTTTTAAAAAAAAAATATATAACTTTCTACAGCTAAGTATATAATTTTCAACATAGAGTATTGTTGCTTTATAAGTGTATATATAGCACAACTATCCCAACTTAACTGAGAATACCAGACTATTAATATAGTGTATTCTCATTCCAATCATTACCTCAAATAATTTGGTTGTCACCAAAAAATTAACATATTTATGAATGACATTAAGAAAAAAAATACAACAAAACTGATAGGTAAACATAACAAAATGTCTTAAGTTCTGCACTACATATCATCAAATATTAAACTGAAAAGTTAAGAGAAAAACCCAACACAACACACTATACATGATGACAAATTTAGACATGCATATAGATGTTTCTTTAAGTGATATTATATTTATGTGATATATAATGAGACATTTTTTTTAAAGGATATAATGAAAAATAATAATAATTTTTTATATATGATGCCCCGACATGAGTAAATAAATGATACATACTACAGCATATACAGAAATGAATTAGTTCCTGACTCTCTTGTTTAGAAAAGAAAAATACTAGTATTCATCATAAAGCAAATCATTAGCCATGGCAGTATATAAATGCATCATATATGGAACTATACATGTTTTGAAAATAAAGAATAAGAATCTATAACAATTACATTTTAATTTTTAGCCCTTGAAAATAATTACCTTCTTCCATTATATAAAACAAATCATTAACCATGGCAGTATAGAAATGCATCATATATGGAACTATAAATTTTTTGAAAATAAAGAATAAGAATCTATAACAATTACCTTTTAATTTTTATCCCTTGAGAATAATCACCTTCTTCCAGGCTCTTGGTGCTTGCTTGAAGTTTTAGTACTTTATCTTCTTCACCTTTAACTATGAAGAATTGTGGTTGTTCAACGTATATACTTCCTTCTCAAGTTTTTAACAATGCAGACTTAACACCAAGTTGAACAAACTCCCATTGATAGCAGTTTGCTATATCAATTACTAATCTGACTGTATTTATTCTTTCCTATATAAAAAATAAATAAAAAAATTCTTTCCTATATCAAGCTACATTACTTGAACACGGCTTACTAATTTTTGACTTATGAACATGAAGTGAGTAGCGTGCATTTGATGTTTTAATATGCTCAAATAATGTAATAGAATTGATTAAAAAAAAGTGTGTAATTACAACGAGTCACACAAAAGTGTGTAATTCAGATAAACAATTCATTTTTGGATATGTTTGAAAAATAGTGAAATACTATATTTAGTGTAATTCATTTATTTTGATGCCAAGAAGATCCTTTATTCTTGCATCTAAAATATCAGAGCTAGTACATATAAGCAAACAATAGCCCTATGTACCTCCAAGGATCATAATGACTTTATATTCTTTTCATAACACAAAATTGTGTGTATATATTGATTAAGAGTCAATGTATATCAATTAAGTGGTATCGCATGCATTAAGAATTGTTAACACTCTGGGAAAAATCCATATGCACACCTAACATAGATTGCATATGAGAATTTTGAAAACCCCTAAATCTATAAAAAAAAAAAAAAAAATTCATCTTTTTTTCGTTAGGACAAAACTGTGCTAAATTTGTTTCTATTCATTTTTGCTCATAAGCGGCTTCCTTTGGCGAAGCATTTCTATTCATTTTGTCTTTCCATCTGAAATAGAAAACAATAAAAGATATAAAAAAAATTACAGACAAATGAAATGGAATCAATTAATAAACAATATATATTAAAAAATTACAGAAAATTAAATTTTAATTTCCTTACCGAGTAAGTAATCTGTGTCGTATTCAGAATTGAATACATCAATAGGATTTGATATCGGATAGATATCCGAAGGCACACTATTTTTGCCACATAATTTTACTTTTGTGTTAAACTGAAAATTGAGTTTCTACTCGTGCTTTGTGGTCCGATAAGATCCAAGATTCGCAACAACACCAAAGTTACTCATAGTGTAGACCTTTCCCTCTCACAGTGACGTGAATCTCATAGATGTTATCTGATCTTGGTGCCATCATAACTTCTTCTTTTTTAGGTTGAGAGGGAAGAGAAGTAGGCATATGATTGAATAGAAGAAAACATTGGTATGTATAGGCTAATTGCATAAATAAAATATTATTGGAAGCAATGTGAAAATAAAAATATGACAAAATCAACATCAAATCATTGCAATATGATTGGTTCAAAAAATGACATTGACACAGGTCAATGTAACATTGGAGGAATATTTACAAATGACATGAATTAATTTTAATAATTTTTTAATTATTTCTATCAATTCATCTCTACAACTCGGTTATGGAAATAACATTATAGGCTTAGGATTTTCTTATCAGTTAAAGTTAATTACACGTGAATCAAGCATACCATTGAATTCTATCTTTTTTCCTTTTAAAAAAAATGATTTGTGCTCATTTTTTTGTTTTTTCTGTTTATGAATCCGTATAATTCGGTTATGGAAATACAATTTGAAGTATAAAATTTCAACTGCAGTCAAGGCAAATAAAAATATCAATGAATTCTAAATAAGTTTTTTTTTCAATGCATCCTTAGTAGTTAAGGCAAATAAATATTTCTTAAACAAAATTATTCTGATTATCAAATATCGTGGCGTCAAATTATAAACTCGAACACTAAAATTTTTAAAAAATGAATCAACAATTTCATAAATACTAAAATTTTCTAATAACAAAACATCAATTTTTAAAGTTTTTTTTTTTGAAGAGGTTAAAATGAAATATATTACCACATCAAAAGATCCCCGTAGCACAAGGTGTACCAGGGTGTAAAACACCAAGTCTTAACAATATTTACAGTCACAAAACAGGAAAAAAGCAGAATAAAGCTTTAGCCTACGCCTAAAATGGTGAAAGGACTAAGCCACCACGCATGATAGTTGAAGGGAAGAGAAGGGTATTTCTCCTTCAGCCACATGAATGCGAGCGACTTGATTTTGTCTACAACATTAGGAATTGAGCTCTGCTTGCCGTTAAATAACCTGTTATTTCTTTCTTTCCAAATTTCCCACGTGGTTGCAAACCAGATAGCCTGTAAAATTGCACCACGGGCCTTCACGCTACCACCATCTAAGAAAAACTGATTAAAATGGTCGACCACACCAAGGGGAATGGCTGCTAGAAAAACTGATTAAAATGGTTGAGACGCCGAGTCACCAGAATAATAAATACCAAACCGCACCAAACATAGGACAGTGTAAAAACAAATGACTGCTAGTTTCGACTGTGTTACAACCAACTATACACAACCGAGAATCAAAAGGAATCACACCACGACGGAGGAGATTGTCCTTCGTTGGTAGCCTATCACGAAACAGCCGCCACGCAAACAGGACAACCTTGAGAGGAATATGTTTATTCCAAAGAGATGGCATCGGCACCGTACCAGCTCTAGACGGATGTGAAGCTTGCACTTTATAAGCACTACGGACGGAAAAAACATGAGATGTTTCCAACTTCCAATGTCAAGTATCTATTTTATCAACCTGTAAAGACACACTTTGAAGTAAAAAGGTTAAATCCCTCACCCCCTCCTCTTCCCACATAATTTTTAAAGTTGATTATAACTGCCAATAGAATTTTTAATTGATTAGTCACAATAAGGACACAATGTTTATTAAAAAAAAAAATCAAGAAACTCATTACCCTTTGGTTGCCAAAATTTTCGGTTAGCTCAGCATAGTAATTTCATATGTAAATTTTCGGTTGCAATCCTGGTACATTAAATACTCCTCCGAATTTTAGCACACAACATTTTGGTGTGTATATGAATGAAAACATTAAATGCACCTTTCAATATAAGGTTGCCACGTGTACTATCAAAATAAAATAGGGGAAATGTTTATAACAGAGATAGAGATGTTCATAACATCTCTTTCAAAAAAGTATGTTCATAATGTTTCTAAAAAATCTTTCAAAAAAAAGAAGTATGTTCATAATGAATTTGAATATTTACACCACTGATTTTATTAAATTGGTTGTGTTGGACGGGTTAGTTCATTATTCCATGTCAATGGTGTATTGAGCAAGGATAATGAGACCCGCACCATGCTTTGATTTGAGAAGAGTTAAGCAAAGTAGAGTGTTGTCAACATTCTTGCAAATAGTCTCAACGTCCACAGCTTTCATAGCATATATGGATGCAACACACACATAAAAGAAATACAGCCACAAATAAAGAGGAACAAATCATCTATATCTATAATGTATATAAAGAGAATAATCTCAACTCTTTTAGACTGACATTTTCTTTTTTTAAAAATGTCTTCAATTTTCAATACAAATAACACACGTAATAAATAAATAAAAATAAATTTAAATATTAAAATAAAAGTGTAACAAACACAAATATTCAATTTTTTTCTTTATCATTTAAAAAGTATAACAAACTAGATGGTGTATTTATACTTACTTTTTCATTATCCCAATTATACCCTTAACCAACAACTTTTTCTGTAATAAAGATTTTTGTTGGTGTCATTAAAAAAATAAGAATTTAGATTATAATTTTTTGTTATATTAGTTTCATTTAAATAGAAAATTATGGTCAGTTTGATTTGTTATCATTTGATAGCAAAAAAATAATTATATTTGTACTTTTAATTAAAATCAAAATTTCATAAAAATACATCATTCATAATTCTCAAATGTTGGCGCACTAAAAAGAGTGGAAAGACGTTTCGCTAGTATTGTATAATTTGCTTCTTCTCAATTTTCAATTTAGTTTGGTTTTACTCCTTGACGGTGAAAATAAGGGTATAAAGATTTTATATATCAAAATTGAATTAGTTAATTTTATTCAAATTGGTTTTACTCCATCAAATTTAGTTTAGTTTTCTTTTTCTCATATTGTATAGTTTTTTAAAATATTTTCCATTGGTCAACATTGAATTAGTTAATTTTATTGATTTGAATTAGTCAAGTATTTTGTATTTTTTTAACTGTTTTAATTTTTTTTCCCTAAAAAAAAAACTGTTTTAATTTTTTTAACACTTTTTACACTGTCTATGTAAACTTTTTAATTAGCATTTTTTAAAAACTTTAGTGGACCAACCGCGGACACTTTTTACATCCTCGTTTTTATATAAACTCCATCTCCTAAAACACACTTCTTGATGACTCCTAAAAAAATCTAGCTACTTTTGACTCATTCTTGGTTGAAGGTCATCCCATTTCTTGCTTTCCAAATTATCAAAACATTTGAAAACCAAAATTACAATTAACATTTCTCTATCTTTTTTAATTACATTTCTCTTCGAAGATAATATGATTTAGGGTTTAGGGTTTACCACAACCTGTAATACACAATAATGAAGCACTCAAATTAATTTACCTCTCTTTCACTTAGATTATCTTTATAGGAAGCCTATTTTGAAAATACCTCAATACTTTCAAAGGGATCAAACGATTCGAAACCTCTTTTATCCCACTCCACTTCCTCATTCTCTACTTCAATCAACAAAAGGCATGCATCCCTCACTCTATAGTTTGAATCACTCCCTCCTTCCACCTATCTAACTTATCCTCCAACCATAACACCACTTCATTACAAACCTCCTCCAACTCCTTTTCCTGTTGAAACAATCTCCTTCTCCAGTTCCATTTCAGTATTCTCACACCCCCACCACAAATTTCAGCAACATATTTATCTTTGTCTAACAATATTTCTAAAAGTCTGCTCAAATGAAGATGATGCAATATATCTCTGTCTATCCACAAATCAAATCTAAAGTTAGAATCTCTTCCATCACCAATGAGTTTCCTTAAATTTCTGTCAAACAAACTCTCACCTACTTGTCTCGTAATCCTCCTAATTGACTTTAGATCCCTCCTCCAAATTTGTCAATAAGAACCTATTAGAATACTAATCAATAACTGCCTTGTAACTAAAAGTTAGTTAAGTATTTTTCAAAATTTGTATTGTGAAACTTCAAGACTTAATGAAACTCATATTGCAAGCAATAATTCGCTCTATTCTCTCTTCTTCTTCCTGATGCAAACACTAGAACCCATATTATAACTGTTTTCAGTTTTAACAGTTTATGAAATGCAATCTGGTTATAACTATTGTCCCATTCAAAATCAAAGTTGACTTTAGTTTATTTATTAACCAAAACGAGAGCCGGGTTGTTTCAATCTAGTTTATGAAATGCAACCCGAAACAAAAACCAGACAGTTTTCAGCCATTTTCGATAGTAAAAGTATCAAAACAAAATATAGAAGAAAGCTTAGAAACTTAATATCATTCAGATTTTAGGTTTTATTTTGAATTAAAATTGACTAAAACACATTACCCAAATCTAAAATGGATCATAAATTTTCCTAATGAAATAGCATAGAGATTTCATTCTTATGCCAACTTTAATCATAACTTTAATAATATTAGATTAAAAATCACAAAAAAATAAGACTTAAAACTTAAAAATTTATCCTTCAACATTGTGCCCTTATGAATCCTACCAACCATTGTTATTTGGAGGGGACAAAACTAACAATATTGTCTTCTTATCAATGATCCTTAGTTTTTATTTATGAGGAATAAGAAGAAAAAAAATGAGCTCAAATATTGTTATAATTTTATCAATGTCGAAATTGACTTGTTATTGCAACAATATCCAAGATACACAAAGTTCAAAACTAGGCATCTAGTTTGCCAATAAAAGAGATATAAAAAGCATAATATCAGCAACATTGAAAACAACTTCAGCATATTTTGGGAGTATAGATTTATCAAGGTATGGAGGGACACCTGGTGTCCCCCTGTAATGGAAGATGAATAATCTGCTATGATATTATTCGCTTGCACTCGTAACCCATAATAGTCTCCACTCTTCAAATATTGTTCAGCATCCACAAGCCTACGAAGAGAACCATGTTTGGTCCCAAATAAACTCATATTTTTTAAGATAGATAAGTGGCGTGTTCGAGGTTCGAACATCAACCTCTGCATATATCATGCAATGTCTAAACACAATAAGCTAAACTCACATAATACAAGACTTGGATATTAATTATATTATAAAAATAGTTTGAAGACCTTTTGATAAAAAAGGTTTTGTTAAAAAAAAAATTGAAAAGTGTTTAAAAAAAAAGTGCATTCATTAAAAGTTATAAAAACAGGATAATCTCCTGCAGACAAAATTAAAGTTAGCAGGGCGATTTAAATTTAAATTCAAAATTGACTTTGTTAATTTATTAACAACTAAAACGCGAGAACAACACAAATGATATGTCACTTTAAAATACCAATAAAAAATTAATTTATTTTTCATATTACTCTGTATCCTTAATTATTTCTTAATAGTTGTGAAATGTCCAAACCATCGTATAATTTAGGACAGAGGGAGTACCTTCTAATCATCGAACTTAAGCAGGGTTGTTTCAATCCGATTTGTGAAATGTGGACCGAAACCAAAACATCATGGTTTCCGACCATTTTCGGTAGTAAATGTATCAAAACAAACCATAGAAAGCTTCAAAACTTACGATCATTCAAATTTTTTGTTTTATTTTGAATTAAAATTTACTAAAATAGCAAAGGGATTTCACTCTTATGCCAACTTGAATCATAAATCCAACAATATTAGATCCCCTCAAAAAAAAAACACAATATTAGATTAAAAATTGCAAAAAATTAAGACTTAAAACTTGCATATATATATGATTCAATGTGCCCATATGAATCCTAGGAACCATTGTTATTTGGAGGGGACAATAGTCAATACTAACATTGACTTCTTATCAATGATCCTTAATCATTGTTAGTAACTTGGGCATTTTTTATTTATGCCGAATAAGAAATAAAATAGAATTCATTTTGTTAAAATTTTTATTAATGTCACGATTGACTCGTTATTGCAATATAAGATACACAAAGAATAAAACTAAGCATCCTTGATTAAGGATGTCTCGTCTAAATAAATTATTTTTGGTGGAAAGACGGTTTCAAAGAATACGCCAAGTAAACAAAGATAACTTCAAAAGAATGTCCTTATGCCAAATAAAATCATAAAATTTCTTTGTAGCATTGACTTAAAATATTTATGCAAATCCGTATTAATTAATTAATATTTATAGGTAAATACTTAGTTGTAGGTATATGCCAATTTTAATTTATTTTTTTGAGAGGTCATATGCCGATTTTATTTTTTGAGAGGGCATATGCCAAATTTTTATTAGTGACATCTCACTTGAGTAATTTTACCCAACTTTTTTCAAAGGGTCATGCTTCCTTATCTAAATCATCATTAAAAAATTTTGTGGAGTAAAATTTTATTAATGTCGAAATTGACTTATTTAGTGCAACAATATCCAAGATACACAAAGTTCAAAACTAGGCATCTACTTTGTCAAAAAAAGAGATATAAAAAGCATAATATCAGCAACATTGAAAACAACTTCAGCATATTTTGGGAGTATAGATTTATCAGGGTATGCAGGGATACCGGGTGTCCCTCCGTTAATACAATCTGAATGATCTGCTATGATATTATTCGCTTCCACACGTAAGCTAAAATAATCTCCATTCTTTAAATATTGTTGCGCATTCTTAAGAGAACTAATAGCACCACCATTACCGGTCCCAAATAAACTCAAACAATACTCATAATGAGCTTTTGCCTTGGGATCACCACCACTTTGAGAAATTAGTTTTCTAAGCAGATTAATTGTGTTGTTCAACTCAATATGTGTCACGTCAATAGTGTATTGAGCAAGGGTAACGAGATCGGCGCCATGCTTTGATTTGAGAAGAGTTAAGCAAAATGAAGAGTTGTCGACATTCTTGCAAATAGTATCAACATCTACAACTTTTGAAGCATATGAGGATACACAACTTAAAAGAAAGACCACCACCACCAAAGAGGAGAAACGAATCATATTGAATAATTATTTTTCTTTTCTATTAGCAATTTTGTTTGGTTTTACTCATATGGGCTTTATATAGTTTTCTTCAATTGAAAATTTGGGTATAAAGGTTTTAACAAAAAAAAAATGGTATAAATATATTGACCTCCCCATGTTTAAATTTATTAATGACATTGAATATATGATTTCCCCAGATTTGAATTTATTAATTACATTGAATATATTCATTGAATCAAACTTAACTAATTAAGTATGTTCATAATTTAGTCAAAAAAAAAAAGTATGTTCATATTTTTGTTTTGTTGTAAACCAGGTGTTCTCCATGCGCAACAGGGAAGACTACTCCTCGAGCATTGTGAGACCCAAATAGGCGGCAAGTTTACCCTAAGAGTTTTAACATTGCTGCATGCCGCGTGCCCAAAGCTGAATTTGAACCCTTGACCTTGGTTAAATCTAAAGAGACTCATTTCATCTCATCAAAGCGTTGTTGGATTGTATGTTCATAACTTTGTCAACAAAGTATGTACATAACATTTCTAAGAAATCCTTAAAAAAAACGTTTCAAAAAAAATAAAAAATACTTCGTCAGTCGCGTAATAAATATATTGATTGATGATTTCCCTGTATTTAAATTTATTAATTACATTGAATATATGCGATTTCCTCAGATTTGAATTTATTAGGTCAATTATTTTTTTGAAAGGAATTTACATCTTTATCTTTATATTTATCTTTTGTTTATGAGTTTTTCTAACCTGTGCAACTTTGCACAACTTAAGGTGCAATTAATACACTTTATTATTGTCTCTCTCCTGTTAACCTTTTTTGACTTTTCACATAGACTTAATCGAAAAGAAGGATTGAAGCCATTGTGATGATTCTGATTGAGAACACCACCAACAAAGGACTATATGATCCTCAAAGTTACAGTGTCTCCCACACGTTTTTAGCCGCGTGTTAGAACTTACATTTCAATTAAACGTCGATGTGGCAGTGGAGGAGGCACATAAATGTTTTCTGTTTTGTGGCAGAGACGGAGGGAATCGGAGAGGTGAGGAATCACACGGTGTAGATCCAACCCGGCGGCGTGACGAAGATCATGGTAAGGGATAGTGCTCATGGGAATTCGAATGATCGGTTAGATATTTGTGGAGATTTCGGTTGCCGGATTCAAGTTGCCGGAGCTTGCTAGTGCGGTGTTTGTTGATGGAGAAATAACTGTTACGGTGGTGATCTGGTTATTGGTGATGATAGACTTGTGTTTGTGATGATGATGGTGAAAAAATTTAAGGCTGATTAATATGAGAGAGAAAAGTCAAAAAAGGTTAATAGGAGAGAGACAATAATAAAGTGTATTAACTGCACCTTAAGCTGCGCAAAGTTGCACAGGTTAGAAAACCCCTTTCTTTATAATAACTAGAATTCTACCCGTGCTCCGCATGGGTCATTCACACATTAAATATTAACCACAAATTGAAAGATATATCATAGAAATAAAACATTTGATAAATACAAACTACATTGAATTTCAAATTAAAACTGTCTCGTGTATACACTACCACAATCATATGATGTCATACATTGCGAAATACTTCATGATATACCAAATTTGAACTCACGTTAGTGTTTTTACCATCTTCATCAGTTATAATCTCTTGAAGTAACTCTTGCATGTAGAAGTTCAATTGAATGGATCCAATGCTAAAAGGGCATTAAATACACGTAGGCATGCTTAGAATGATACCCTATAACTTTCTAACCTCAACATTTGTCATTAATATAAGACATAGTGTACATTTGAACTACTCAATGCACTATTAGTCACAAAAATATGATGGCCCTTTGAGTGTTGCTTGAAATCTTTGCTACAGTGATAACAAAAAACTTAATTATAATCTGCATAAATGAATATATAGAAACTTGCCTACGTTCAGCCATTAGAGGTTCGATGATGCGTTGAGAGAATTCTTTATAGCTTAATGTAAACTGCAAACAAAGGAGGGTGTCATTGCACTTGTATATATAGAGTGGAATGGAGAGTTTGAATCATAGATATGTGTGTATATAATGATAGAATATAATATTTTGTTATAATTGGCTATAATTAGTTTCCTGTAATTATGTTGTATAATGATTAGATGGTTGACTAAACGTTACACAATAGTTGTATATATTCTATTCAAACTACCCAATCAACATCCTTTATGTGATAGAATATAATATTTTGTCATAATTAGCTATAATTAGTTTCCTGTAATTATGTTGTATAATGGTTAGATAATTGATTAAACGTTTCACAATAGTATATATTCTAGGCAAATTCTATGGCACACCAATATATTTAAGTGCACCGGTACACTCACTCTTTAAATTAATAGTTAAATGAGTTGTTTTTTGAAGAAAAATATTACTTTTTTATCATTTATAATTATAATAACTAAATCTTATTCATAAAAAATGGCAACAAAATAAAATTTTTATTTTTTGAATTTTTATCACTCATAATTGAGAACATTCATTATTTTTTATGATAATATGTAAAAAAAATGACTGTGATTCTTATAAACAATGAAATGATATTTTTTTTCTTATGAAATGATGTTCTATAAAATATAAATATTGACAAATAGCTATTTATTACATAAAAAATGATCGTTAATTTATAAAATTATGAAGCAGGAGTACCGGTACACCTCACTTTGTGAGTGTACTGTAGAAGTTCCCTATATTCTATTCAAACTACCTGATCAACATCATTTATGTGATAGAATAGAATATTTTGTCATAATTGGCTATAATTAGTTTCCTCTAATTATGCTGTATAATGATTAGATAGTTGATTAAACGTTATCAAAGGTCATGATAAATGCTTGAGGGTTTAGTGGTTAGTTGGGAGATATGGTCGCATTAAATGCTGACAAAGGAGGGAAAACTTGGAGTGTTTAGGGTTAACTACCAGCTTGACAAGTTTAGCTTTTATAATAATAAAGGATAATAAACATAAATATTTGGCTTTCATAGAAACAATAGTACACATGACACTTTAAAATGCAATCAATCATTTAATGCTTTTCTAACATCATATTTCTCTCATCAAAATTTATTATCCTTAAACGTAAAAAAAAACTATTATCCTTATCATTTTATAGTGATTCAAACAAAATTGTTGGCTAAAAGTACGGTGTGTAAATGCTATTAACTAGCAATGTCTTTTTTGATTTATTTCAAAGTTAAATATGACAGAGGAAGATATTTTATAGGGTCCTGCGTCCCTGGAGCACTGGTTAAGCATACAAAAAAAGGTAATTATTACCAAAAAGGGAAACTGTTTTGACTTATTTATGGATTAATTACACAATTTTCAATGCAATAATTGCTATAAAATTTCCTTTTTCAGTATCTTTAACCAGTGCCCCGGGGACACCGGTTAGCATTTCCCTATTTTACATGCTCTTTCTATTTCATATGTTTTAATCTGATCATAAAACCAATCCGATCATAACATGTGTCACGTGATATTTATAAGCCAACCAGATATTAACATGTCAATTTTTCATTGTTGCATTATTATGCATTGATTAGGGGTTCAAAATTAATTTGTTAGTCTTTTTCCGTTATATATATTCCATCAAACTTGCATAATTTTCATCTCATTGCTAATTTCATCCAATGACATCTTTGAAATCAATTCAATCGAAGAATCATGAAGCGTAGTCGTGCGAATTATACGCGTTTGGTTCGTTCGATGACTAAAACAAGAAGATCATGTAAATTGGCATTAACCATGCTTATTGTTGTAAATCAATTATCAAAACAAAATACTTGATCAATTGGAGTTTATGACCATGCTTTTCATGTTCTTATTGAATATCAATTTAATCAATTCTTATCACATTATTCTATTTCGTCTGTATTATTCTATCTTTAAACAATGACATTTTTTTTTCGGGGACATTGCTTTCTAATTTTTTTTTCATGAATATTCAAATATGAAAATAATGTTATTACAAAAAGATGTACATTTTTTATCGACATGGTCATGTTGATGACGTTTGGTAAAACTTTGGGCTTGGAAAATTGACATCCAAACATCATTGTTATAATCTTCCGTTAGTAGGTGAATTAACCGACTCAAACCATACATAATAATGGATAGCCGATGGAATTTGGTTTTGTAGACATTGCTAGGATAATGATCTTAATTGATTTGATTTGAGTATGTTCTTTTTTCTTAATTTTGTTATGTTCTACGTTTTTTTTACAAGAATGTTATGTACGACGTAATATTGATCTTTCTATAACAGTATATTATTGTTGGAGTTATTGTGGAGTAAAGATATAAATCATCTATTCTGATTTCATTTTCATAAAACACTATGTTAATTATTGTCAAAGAAACCAATACATGAATAATATAACATGCACATGTTCTATTTCCGTTGTTTCTAAATATGAATCAACCAATAATGTAAAAAAAATCAATCAATTAATCAACGTGTTTGACTTCTCTTACTTGGAATGGAAATCTTATATCATCATATAAAATGTATAATTAAATTAAAGGAATGATTAAATGACAATAAAAATTCGTTAATGAATTTAAACGAAAAATAACCGTTCAAATAAGGCTTAACAAAAAGATCCAAATAAGAATATGTACATTTTACAAATCCTTTTAGTGTATTTTAATCTCAACAAGAGTGCACCAAAGATCCTATGCAAATCTTCTCCATTTTCATTTTCTCTAAGATAAAAAAAAAACGATGTTAGCCCTTTAATTGTTTCTTACGTTGGTACCATTCCATACCTTAATATATATGTGTGTGTGAAGAAAAAATGTTTATGAATTAGATTATTGTTTGTAAGATTTTAAAAAAAATTGTAAGGTGGATATTTATTATTTTTAATAAAAAAAAACTAAATTTTATAATAACAAAAAATGGTGAATAAAAATAAAAGTCTACTCCCCTCCAAAAACAAAAATTTACTAGAAATGGTAATGTTCACATTTGGATTGGAATCATATTAGACACAAAAATATATAAAGGTTTATTTAGGAAGAAAAAAAATATAAAGGTTTTTTAGTGCTTTATTTAAAATTGATTTTTTGGTATATGCAAATTTCACAATTGTAAATAAATAAAAATAAATAGCTTAATTTTTTTCAATTAAATCTCTAGATTAAACAAGGAAAGTGTCTAAAAGATTTAAAACAAAAAAACTCAGTATCCGGCTCAATGACCAACTAATCTATGTAATCAATCTCATGTCCACTATAGAGTGGTCCATTTAAAACCAAAGAAAACTTTGTACGGTCTAGCCTACTCAAATTTGCATTGGAAGAATTAAATCTAATACCTAAAGATGCTTACATTTCAAGGTGTTAAGCATATACATCTGATCCGACAAAATTGTCTAAAAAGGCTATTTAGAAAGAAATATACTCAAACATGCCTTTGTAAGAATAAAGTTAATGTTAAATTGTTCCCTTAAGACATAAGTTAAAAATTAAAATTATATTTAAAAAATAAATTTTATATTAAAAAATTAAATGTTTTCAAGCTAAAGAATAGTACACACTCTCCAATATTTCCTTTCTATGTTAAATTTCTTAATTTATACCATAAGGGCGTAAGCAAGCATTTTCCTGAAAATAATTCAAAATAAATTGCAGAATAAGAAAATAAACCTTTCGAAGCTAAAAAATTAGCATAACGAATATTATTAAGTTTCCCCTCTGAAAATTAATAATCGTTTCAAATTCTAATAAGTTTTATCATAGAAAGATATTTCACATATATATGATGAGCTTTCAAAATTATAATGAAGATTGTAATTGTATTGCAATTTTTTATTATTAAATATATCCTTATAATGTTGGGACTTCCTGGGGTTAAACGAGGTTGGATAATCACATTAGGTTAAGATTAGTCACACAAGTGAGTTTGATATCATATCTTCATCTAAATCTTTAAGGCATTAGGTATATAAAGTCATCTTACTTATATGTTTCTCACCATATACTCTTGCATCTAATTGGAAACTTGAGACTCTCTACATCTTTGATTAGATAACATAGTCAAATTAGACATGAGAAGGCATAACATGGTAAAAATGTAGGATGATGGTGATTTAATGGTGGGAGATTTGGCCTCTTCAAAAAAAAATGGTGGGAGATTTGTGTTCCTTTCTTTTAAGAGAGATAAAATAAATTAGAAAAAGAAAAAATGCAAAAATTGAATCACCATCATCCCACCATTCTAATAAGTTAACATAAGAGGAATAATAAGAAAAGAAAAAAATGAGTGTGTGCTTTGTCTATGAGATTATAGGGAACATACTGAGTTGTTAGTAATCTTTTAAATCTGTTGAAGGAGTTGCGAATTTTTGTGCAAATATTTGTTTAATAAGCATGAATTTTTTCAACTCAGTAGAATACATATGTAATTTTCCATTGTCAAATATCACCAAAGAACAAATGTGAAGGAATATAAAATAATAGATATTGAATAAAAAAAAATATAGCATGAAAATGAATGACATCCAATAACTAAACTTTAAGATAAAAAAAAAAAAATGACATTTAAAAACTAACAAATCAATTTATCATAATGTTGGATTAATATTGTGACTTCTGGATGAGTCTACAATGGGTTGGAGCATCATATTATGCCAATAGCAACAATGCAAATGAAAATGACAACACTTCTTCCCACGAAACCTTAAGACATTAGGTATGTGACCCATCTCACTTTTATGTTGTTTAAAATCTATTCTTCCATCCAATGTACAATGTCAACTCACACTTAACACATTAACATCTCTTAATAAAATGTGTGACTGAGGTGAAGGCTGCGGCGTGGGATTGTGATAGTTACAAATGCACAGGCCCTGATGGTATTACCTTTGGTTTCATAAAGGATTTTTGGGGCATGCTGAAGGATGATGTTATGCGTTTTTTTATGGAATTTCATAGGAATGGTAGGTTGACTAAAGGGATAAATATCACTTTTATTGCTCTTATTCTTAAGGTTGATAGCCCTCAACGTCTGAATGACTTTCAATCACCGATTGGCTTATACACATAATAGGGAAGCTTGTCTCTGATTTCACTAATCTTAAACAAACTATTACAGTGGGCACACCCAAATACTCGAGACTAAAACAAACTAGTTTTCTAAGGTTTGGCAGTAGCAAGGCCGATGCTGGAAAATGCTCTGAAACTATTAATGCATGTGGATATCAACTTAGTTCATGGTTGGAGAATGTTGGCAATGTGAATCGTGAAATCATATGTTTAACTATATGGTTTCTAAATTGCTTTCATAGTATCCTAGAATTTAGTTTTCGCTTGATTAAAATACAAATCTCCTTTCAGACTTTAAATTAAATACATTTTTTAAATGTTAATTATATTAAGGGTTTTCTTGCTTAACACATTTTAATTGTTGCTCACTTAATTGATGTGAATGGTAGGCTTCTTGATAGAGAATCAATGGTTGAGGATCTAGCTATTTTGGGCGATTAGAGGATGCGGGGGAGCAAACTTTGTTGTTATGATAGCAGGGAGGATGAAACAAGTTCATGTTGGGCTTAAATATTGCACTCGTCCCTGCAAATATGACCCGTTTAAGGTTTGGTTCCTGCAAAAATTTTTGTTTTTTAAAATAGTCCCTGGAGGGACTATTTTAAAAAACAAATTTTTTTGCAGGCACCTGTTTAAAAAACAAAATATTTTGCAGGGACCAAAAACTACAAAATGGGTCTAGTCATCATGTGTCACGTATGCAAATCATCACAAAAATGGGGTCAGAGACTATTTTAAAAAACAAAAATTTTTGCAGGGACCAAAAACAAATTTTTTTTTACAAGGACTTAAACGGGCCATATTTGCAGGGACGAGTGCAATATTTAAGCCTATTTGTTATTCTCCTGAAATTTCAGCTAAGTACCTGTCCTAGATTATTCTTGCGCTTATTTATAACTTGTTTATTTGAATTGAAGATTCTTCTAAATCATTCCCGTCATTTGAGTATGCTGTCAAATATGGTTAAACTGAGATGATTAAAAGAGACATGGCTAATATTTCCATGAGAGACCACTACTAGAAATTCCCATATTTCCTGCGTTCCCGAATTTCCTGCAGATTCGGATGTAAATTTCGCAGCAAACCCGTTTCCTGCGGATATTGCTAAGGATTAAGGTTCCCAGCTAATCTTGTTTCCTGTTGGTCAGATTGGATTTGGAAGACCTGCCGTGATATGTATCCTGCAAACATTCCGCAGGAAACTCGGCTTGAAAATAATTTCCGTAGATAAAACTGCAGGAAAAGTCTTCAACGACACAAAAATCCGTTTGTAAATCCGCAGCTAAAGCATTTTGATCTAATGTTTTCAAATGGGAGGATATTCAACTTCAATGCATTCCAAAAACAATAAAACTATAAATTATTTATTTAAAATTATTTTATTTATTTTAAAGAAGATAAAGTATTTATACATTTTAGCAATTAGAGCAAACTAGTTGTACTTCAAACTCACCATAGGCATAACCTTTAAAAACACTAAAATTTCAAAAGAATGTTTAACAAGAAAAAGGATCAATAAATCTCTGCCAAGAATTAAATTTTCATTGGCCGAATTAAAACCATCGTTAGATTGCAAAATTTTTAGCTCTTCCAATGGTGGAAGTTCTTTGGAGGTCTCCAGTTTCCTTGTCTTTGTCAATGATGGAGTAGGATCTCTAACCAAACTTGCTCAATTAACTACTTGCTTTGAGCCACTCCTCGTTTCCACGTTCTTCTCTGAGATTGTCTTTCTTTTCGCTAGTACAAACAGTTGTACCATTAGTACCGTATTTGAACTAATTATTTCGGAGCTTATCCCTAGCGATTCAATTACATGTAAAAAGAATATTAACACCATAATCACTGTTATCACATGATCATCAATGTTACAATAACTCACACAGAAACTCAATCCTCCAAGTTAGTGTGTAATCTTTAAAGAGAACAGTCTGACTTTTACAAGCAGTCTACAGGTGAGCATATGGATCAATCAATATTACGCAACTAGGATTGTTCCATTATTTAATTAAAAAGAATAAAACTCTCAGAGTACATATGCATGCCTGGTTAACATATGAAACACTTCTTTGAAAAACCATGTTTTATGATTTGAGCTATGAATTGCAAGCACTTAAACTCGTTCGCCGCCTCTATATATCAAGATCCCTAAAGTAGTCTCTATATCTGAAAGTGTCAGCAGTAGCAGACATAAAAACCACCCTGCAAAAGGATAATATTTTATTTCTAATTGTCATGACAGCTCAAACTCAACAACTTTACTCAAACATATTAATTATAAAAATATAGGCTGCATACTCTCTATTATAACCAAACAATCAACACCAAATGTATGAGCTTACTTCAGATTCAGAGTTGGATTAAGCTTGTTATGTTAGCACAAAAAGCACCACAGCGCTGATAAACTTCTACTGTCAAACACATTTAGTCCTCAGCCGATTTGAAAAATTGTGGACATAACACTATATTGTGTTCATTATTGTTCTGACCAAAACTTATGATACATGACCTAAAGAAGCTATATTATGTATTATACGCACTAACAAAACAGAGAACGAAAATTGGAAGCCTAACCATAAGGAATTTTCAACCCTTTCACCCAGTCGCGTACATTATTCTTTTGTTCGTTGTTCCGAAAATCCTACCTTAGAAATGAAAACAAACTTCCAGTAAACACACTAATTTGCATGAAATAACTTAGCAATATTCTAGAAATGCTGCAATGATTACACATCAATTAAAATGAATCATTCGAGACAAGTATCTAATTGATAACTAATGAGGTGAGCAATGTAAAGTTTACTAATGAAATCAGTTTTTTCTATATCTAACCGTGGGACTTAAAAATCTGGATTCCCCTCAGTTGCTGCAGTCACAATTTATAACCTCTTTGACAAGTATTCATTGGATTAATCTTCTGGAAGTGAAAATTCTGTCTTGGATGATATTCATATTTTCGTGAACTTGGAGTATGACTCAGTTTCTCAATTTATAAATTCCTTAATCTTGTTTTTAAATATACAAACATCTCAGGTAGGAGACCATGGAAGTACAAACACTATGACAAAGTTGCCCTGTCGTTATATATATATATATATATGGAGTAAACGTGAATGACATTTTATATGCCGCAAGACATGTATATTATATTTTACTCTTCCAGTTCTTATTTCAATATTATGAAAACATCTATTAAGTTGAGTTTGTAACTGGTATTCTTTTATTTTCAATAGTTTCCAGATGCTTCTAGCTCAAATTGGCCCAACGAATTCTACAATTCTAAACACATCAAATGAAGAGGGAAGAGAGGAAAATTAAAAGCCAATTTTATCACGATGGGGATATCATCCGATTTCTTTGTAATTTTTGAGACTAATATGACTTTATATGTTTTAAAATAATATATGGTGCTAGTAGGTTGATATTTTTAACTATTTTTGTAATTTGACATGCTGGTATGATTTGGTGTTAACTTTTCAATATAATTTAACTTTCCGTTTATTTTCTTTTATATTTACAGTATGTGTATATAAAAAATATTGGCCAACTTATGCTATTAAAAAGTGTATTTTTTTTTTAGTCAAAAAATATTTGTAGGAAAAATATGTTGATAAAACCTTTACCGACGATAAAAGTGGTGAGTAAACAAAATTAAGAAATGTCACTAAAACCTATAGCAGCAGAGACTCTACTGTGGGTATGGAAATTAATTGCTTCCTATTAATCCTATTCCAACGGAAAACACCGTGGGTATAGCACCTGTTTTTTTTCCAACAGGCATAAAAACCATCCTTGTAGGCTATTGTGACAGTTATTTTCTATTCGTATAGGAAATTAAAAAGGACAGAGAAATAGTGCCGTTGGAATAGGTTTTAGGTCTATACCCACGGTCGTTTACCCTTTACCAACAGACTTTTTCTGTCACTATAAGTCACTTTTCTTGTAGTAGTGGCCTGACATATGCTAAAGAATTTGACAGGTATTGGTTCTGACTATTTAAATTAATAAATTGTGTAAACCATATTTGTTCTGTAATTTTCAGATTCAATAATTGGATAATTTCAATAGTAATGTTTCTTTAACGAAAAGTTTGATAAATGAACAATGTTATATGAAGGCCGAAACTTTGGTTATATTTTGAAGTTTTAATAGGCCAATGCGGTGAGTTAACAACAAAAACTCCTATAGCTAATCAACTTTTTATAATGTATACAAAATAGTAACATATTTTGCATGCTACAAGAAACAAAGCGGTAACGTTTATTTCATGTGACTAATGATAAACTCAAGTGTTACAAAAAATATAAATATGTAACAGTTATCAAATATTACTGATAATATGGGAAAATGTTGCTAAACCTAAAATATGTTGTAGTGATATACAGAGATAGAGAAAGTTTTAAAAGAAATTGGATTGACGGATTAAGCATCTCACCCTAACCAAGCAAATGTGGTGGGGTAAAATATGTTGACACTTATTGCATTACTATTACACATTATTCATAACCCTAAGGATTCGATTAATACATATTATCTATAACTTCCATGATTATAATGAAAACATAAAATGGTATAACTAAAATGGAAAACAGAGAAATAATACATGTGTCTAATAATTAAGTTTCTGCCATGAAGCCACCATAGTAAGGAATGCCGGTGGAATTCAACCAAGTGCTAGCTCCAATCCATGGTTCAGCTGTGAACTTAGCTGCCTCATCTCTGGTGATTATACCTTTTGCCCATTTGACTCTTGCTGTAGCATTGGCACCAGGCCCAATGTTGCCAAACTCGGCAAAGTATGGATTTTCGATGTTTGGTTGACCTTTTGTCCAAATCATATATCCATCCCGTTGGATAAAATCGTCAATATAGTTGTTAATGAAGACTGCTGTTGAGAATGGCTGCCATGGTCTTGCCAGGTATGTCTTCATTGTTGGCAGATATGGTATGAGCTCAGCATCTGGAATGATAGCGCAGTTCTGGAGGACTATACCGGTAGTTAAATTGTTGCTTTTGTCTGTGCCATCTGCCACCACGACATTCGACTGTCCTAGAGCAGGCTTTCTCACCAAAATCGTCGAGTTCTGAATCAAGGTTGTTGAATGACCATATATAAAGTCGATGGTTCCATAAATCTTGCAGTTGCGGTAGAACTGGGGGCCTCGGTCTACATACAGCGTATCTTGATATCCCCGGAATTCACAGTTGAAGAATGCAGAGTGATCACCTGTAACACGAAGTGCTATCGCTTGCTCACCTATTGGACCAGCTGTATTCTCGAAAGTGATTGATTTGGCAATGAAATTTTGACCAAAGGTGGCTGCATGTACATTTTTATCAATATGAAAAAAATCAATTCAAACAAACTAGATTGATCAATGGAAAACAAAATTTCTCATTCTCTAGTAAACAAAATTTCTAGTAAACAAACCAGAATGTAACCAAACAAACTAGATTGATGGAAAAAATCTATTAATTCTCTATCCCTTCTCCATTATCTTTAAGGAAAGTAGGGGAATAAAAGTGAGAGATTAATGGTTAACTTACCAAATGTCGCAGTTTGTGGCATTTTGATTCCTTCATGTTGGTTCTTGCTTCCGGTGATAATTGTAGTGGTAGGGTCATCGCCGTACAAGAGGATATTATTTTTGCTGCCATCAACAATTACATACTCCTGGTAGATGCCAGCTTTGACATAGACTATGTACCTCCCTTGATAATTCTTAGGATAGGAGTTAATGCCCTCAACAACTGTTTTATATTGACCTGTGTTGTCCTTTGCCACAGTCGCGTTTGGTTGGATGATGCCTCCTTTTTGAAGTTGATAGATTAGTGCACGATCACCATCGTGTAACCAGGACGGGTATCCATCTCTATCAACCTCAAGAAGGCGGCGATGGATTGTCATACCAGCTTCAATTGTAGCTAGAAGAGAAAGTGTGAAGATTGAAATAAAAATGCTCCGTGCCGAGTAAGCTAAGTGCCAATTGTTCAAAGATTCCATCCTAGTAGATTTTATAGAAAAACAAAAAAGCAAATGTATGAGTTTATAGTTATGTAAAATTGCAAGGAAATTATCTTTAGTGAACTGGAGAACATGCATTTGCTGGAAGAGTATTGCTAGTGTATTCTTATTCCAATCATTACCTCAAATAAATTGGTTGTCATTGAAAAAAGAAAAGAAAATACTACACGGCTAAACTAAAAGACACCCCTCTCAAAAAAACAAACTATAAAAGACACCAATATATATATATATATATAACAGATGGCTAATATATAAAATATTTACATGCCAAAAAAATAACCTTTATAAATGACATTAAGAAAAAAATACAACATAACTGATAGGCAAACATAACAAAATGTCTTAAGTTCTGCACTACATATCATCAATATTAAACTAAAAAGTTAAGAGAAAAACCCAACACAATACACTATACATGATGACAAATTTAGACATGCATATAGATGTTTCTTTAAGTGATATTATATTTATTTGATATATAATGAAACTTTTTTTTAAGGATATAATGAATACTTGTTCAGCGCTCCTTCTTTTATGTGATTTGTGTTGTCAAGTAAAAAATATTAAAAAGAAGGGAATAAGGAGAGGCAAAATCCTTTATGTGTTGAATAAATCAGTCTAAAAATTTCTATGTTAAAGAGAAGGGTACCGTTTACCTTGTGCTGGCTTGTGGATAAATATATAGCACACTGCATAGAAAGAAAAAAAAATTATTAGTAAAATGGTAGGGTTTAGTTTTTGGAGGAAACTTTTTGATACTGAAGAATGAGTCAATTTTCTTTTACCTGTGTGTTGATGTTGGCTTTATCCAATCTCCTTTCCTCTCTTCTTGTAAATTTTCAGTTCTCCCTAAAACAGAATGAAGAAATATATGAGCTTAGGCTGTATTTGTAGTGTTTAAAATAGAGGGGTTATTATGAACTGAAAATGTTGTCTTATTGAATGAGTAATTAGACAGTACAATGAGCTTATATAGTAAACTGGTGCTGTACAGTAATTAACATAGAGTAGCAACCAGCATAACTAAAACTAAGCTAAGCTAAGCTAGGTAACTTGAGTGCTAAGCTATGTGGTGAATTTGAACTATGAACTTGAGTAATATATAGGGGTGATGTTAATTTCTTGTTATACGTTGCTTTCAGCCTTTCACTTGTGAGCTTTTACTATCGTCTATAGAGATCAATAGAGTAATTGGGTGGTTTAAACTATAAAAGTATAATTCTATGTAATTCTAAGTTTCATCCAAATTGACATTTTTTTACACTTATAGCATGGTAATATTGTGACCACCTTCTAAAATATTGACTTATGAACACTTTTAGCTAAGTTATTTGAACACGGCTTACTAATGTTTGACGAGTTTTCTGTGATAAAAGAAATGTTATTAGTTTTTTTTTTTTTTGAAAGGAATAAATATTATTAGTTAGAGTAAAAAAAAAGGTAATAGAATTGAATCAAAAAAAGTGTGTAATTACAACTAGTCAAACAAAATTGTGTAATTCCGATAAACAATTCATTTTTGGATATGTTTGAAAAATAGTGAAATACTACCAGTTTTACAAATTTTCATTAATATTACTATATTTAGTGTAATTCATTTATTTTGGTGCAAAGAAGATCATTTATTTTATTTTATTTTTGACAAAAAAAGATCATTTATTTTAGCATGAGCAAACAATAGCCCTATGTACCTCCAAGGTTCATAATGACTTTTTATTCCTTTCATATCACAAAATTTTGTGTATATTGATTAAGAGTCAATGTATATCAATTAAGTGGTATCGCATGCATTAAAAATTGTTAACACTCTGGGAAAAATCCATATGCACACCTAACATGGATTGCATATGAGAATTTTTAAAACCCCTAAATCTATAAAAAAAAAAAAATTATTCATCTTTTTTCATTAGGACAAAATTGTGCTAAATTTGTTTTTAAGTAGAAATTGTGCTAATATGGTGAAAACATTTTCAATAAAGAAGGAAATGATTTGGCTCATTAAAATTCTTTGAAATTCCTCTTATTTTGGTGGTTCAATAGTTTTCTTTCAAATTCTTTGAAGAAAGATTCTTTTGGTGGTTCAAGAGCTCTCTTTCACTTTCACTTTGCCTGGGTTTCCAATTTAACCTAATTTTATTACTAATGATTCAGGATTATTGAGTTTGGTTTTATGTTTACCCTTTTTCTAGAGCATCAATCTTAATCTAGAAGATAATTTTTTTTTCGTTTTTTGCTTAACATGATGCTTTTTATTTAATTTTGTTTTAGAGGAATTCTGAGGTCAACATCAATATTCATGTTATAATGTACGAACATTTAGCCGATAATTTCTTTCGAAAAGGGTGTTACTGATGTTATTTTGAATCTGTTGGAATGGTAAATAATAAATAAAAAAATAATTACATTTTATACTTGGTGGATTCTAGGGTGAGGGGTCAATTAAGTTCCTCACCGGTTAAGCGCAAAGAAAATACCATTAGATTTGATCAATGGACCAAATTTGTTAAAAAATAAAATTGAGAAATCTATACTTGTTCACGCACAATCTTGTCCCACATCTTCTCTTCTCCTTCCTCCTATCGTATATTCCATCACCCCATCCTTCATTTTTCTGCCATAGAGAGGAGAACCTCTCACCGTCACCAGAGCGTATATTTTCCTCATATTCCATGGAACTGTAGTATATACATGTTGCTACGTTTGGTGTTGGATCTTGCTTGGTTCAGAAAAGGATGAATTCAATTAGCTAGGTAGTTTGGTGTTGTTGGAAGGGACAAGATATACATGCTGCTACGTTTAATTCCATTCCATGCCACATATTGCCATGAAAAAAGATCATCAAGTAGAATAATTAATTAAGTCTTCGTCTTGATTTTTTATTTTATTCAAAAAAAATTATAAGAGATCTAAGAAACAAATTAATTGGACGGATAGAGATAGAAGAATCAATGGAATAGGGGAAAAGAACCACACTGACGGCGAGAGGTTCGCCGGTATGAGAAAAATGAAGGATGAGGTGATGGAAGCGAGGAAGAAGAGGGGAAGAGATGGGACAAGATTGTGTGTGAACAAATGTAAATGTTCTCAATTTTATTTTTAACAAATAAGATCCATTGATTAAATCCAACGGTATTTCCTTTATACTTATTATATTATTTGAATTTTATCCGTGATAGCTGCGATAATTATTTTTTTTTGGTCAAGTAGTCAAGTAGCTAGAGCTCACACAATTAAATGTGGAGAAGTGAGGTGTCCGGGGTTCGAACTCCAGCCCTGCATATAACATGCGATATCCCTACCAACTGAGCTAAGCTCACGGAGATGCGATAATTTATTAATGTCGATATATTTTTTCATGAGTTATTTTGCTTCAATTGTCCCCAAAGAATATTGAGATATCATATAGAAGTTATCTCTTTCAAAGTAATTGCCAAGCCTAATCCCAAACTAGTCAATGAAGAGGTTTATCATAAAGTTTTCTTTTTTTGAGGGGTAGGTTTATCGTAAACTTGTAGTATTTTTTTTTTTAACAAAAAAAATGGTATAATTTTCATATTTTATGAAAGATTGTACTTTAATCTTTTTTTCCTTTCAGGTTCCAGTGGAAGATCGATGATATTAAAAAATACGTAGCGCATTGAGTAAAAATATCCACTGAATTGATGTTATATTTTTTTTTTGAAAGAACTGAATTGATGTTATATTTCTGCCTAAATTTTAATTTTTTATTTATTTTTGGTTACTGCCTAAATTTTAAGTTAAACACTCCATATTTTCATTTTTGTTCATTTGTTAACTTTGGAAATTTGGATTTTCCTATTTGGATTTTGAGTAAAACAATAAAGAACTGAGCTGATTGAGTAAAACTTAATTGTGTAGTAGAGTTATATGCTTAATTGGCGTTACCATAACTCTGATTGGTGAAATTTGTGTACATTTTCCTTGTAAATATTGTTCAGACCTTGTGTTTCTTCCTTGGTACGCCTTGTACTAGGAAGCACACTCTCATGTGGTAATATATTTCATTTTAGCTTTTTCAAAACAAAAAAAAAAATCAATTGGATATTTCTCATTAAAGATGTTGATATTCCTCATCTTTTATCTTTATAATAAACGTGTATTTTGCACAAAACAAATAGTTCACATATCTCTTCTTATTGTAAAATGTAATTAATATATATATATATATATATATATATATATATATATTTTAATATTTTAATAATGTAATTAATCCTAAGTTTCATCCAAATTGACATTTTTTTACACTTTTAGTATGGTAATTTTTTTTTTTGAAGGAACTTTTAGTATGGTAATATTGTGTTGTGACCACCTTCTTAAATATTGACTTATGAACACTTTTAGCTACGTTACTTTGAACACGGCTTACTAATTTTTGACTTATGAACATGAAGTTGAGTAGCGTGCATTTGATGTTTTAATATGCTCAAATAATGAGTTTTCTGTGATAAAAGAAATGTTATTAGTTAGAGTAAAAAAAATGTAATAGAATTGATTCAAAAAAAGTGTGTAATTCCGATAAACAATTCATTTTAGTGAAATACTACCAGTTTTACAAATTTTCATTAATATTACAATATTTAGTGTAATTCATTTATTCTTGCATCTAAAATATCAGAGCTAGTACATATGAGCAAACAATAGCCCTATGTACCTCCAAGGCTCATAATGACTTTCTATTCTTTTCATATCACAAAATTGTGTGTATATTGATTAAGAGTCAATGTATATCAATTAAGTGGTATCGAATGCATTATGAATTGTTAACACTCTGGGAAAAATCCATATGCAAACCTAACATAGATTGCATATGAGAATTTTGAAAACCCCTAAATCTACAAAA
>Ga0228710_1000375_pt1 | contig 53572 bp, 27 predicted proteins | sample MedpolnodulmetaG_FD_177995 | JGI IMG/M metagenome (GOLD analysis project Ga0228710, IMG submission 177995) | Root nodule microbial communities from Medicago polymorpha collected in Santa Monica, California, United States - pink nodules | ecosystem: Host-associated > Plants > Roots > Nodule... | reverse complement strand
AAAAAAAAAAAAAAAAAAACTTTTCTCATCAGGTGAAGTTTGATATGTAGAAAAAAACATAAATCATGTCTATTGACACATAATTTACAAACCATTTAAATCTGAATCCTTTTCAATGATTTGGCCTATAGTTTTTGTTCACTTTAAGGCTTTAACAATTGAACTACCTCCCATATGATCTACTTTCTTTGCTAGATCTTCTACAAATCTTCTCCACATTTTCCCAAATCACGTAAGTTAAAGAAGGATTCTGTCAACTTTTTCATAACAAGTGCCACCCCGTCTTTCTCTAATGAATTCATTTTCGAGAATATCTTGTCTTGGATCTCCACTTTCACTGACAAATCATAACATCCTCATCTCCAACACATGTCCAAACTATCTAAGACATGTCCTATCATCTTTTCTGGAATTGTAGCTACCACATTTTATTCGTTTATATGTGTTCCTAAAGGGGGTTGGCTAGCTCAACTCATTAGAGCTAAGGGTTGAAGGAGTTAAATGACCCAAACCCTGGTGAAGGAGAAAATACACATGCCTAATATACTAACATTTGTCTAGCCAATAAAAAGATTGTATTCCTAATTCTATCTTGTCATGTATGACCACTTATCCATCTGAACAGTCTCATCCTTGTGACACAGGGTTTTCTTTCTTATTCGTTCTTCATGATCCAACATTCAGCTGCACAGCATTGCAAGTCTTATGGCCATACGGTATAAATTCACTTGAATGACGTTTCTTTATCGCTAATCACACTAGAAGCATTCCTCCAGTTTATTCATCCTACTAAGATCCTATAATAAAAAATTCTTTTATCTTCCCGTCATTTTTTATGACAGACCCAAGGTACTTAAAAGTCCGATACTTGTGCTATTGTGTGTTGTCCAATTTTCACCTTCAAACTACGAAATTTAGTAATATGTATTCAGAGGAATAAAAACATTTTTGTGATATTTTAGGAATAGTCTGCTACACTCATCCGAGATTTTAAAAAATTCCTGCACCCCTGAAATTTGGAAACGACATTCATATCGACATTAATGATATGCTCATAAAATACTCATCACCACAATTACACAATCATTTCCTTTTGTTCTGATACCTAAATGTTTTAAGAAGGTAGTCTGTAAAATGAAGTAAGTCAAGAACGTTACCTTATCCAGTGCTGACACAAGAAATTCAACAAGCTCTGGTACAACAATTATCTGAGCACCCTGTTCTCCCTGGGTAGCAAAGTAACAAAGTCAAAGGTATACAAAATATGAAGAGTTTTATATGCACATTGCGAAAATACAATAGCAACAACTATCAAAAGACGTCATAATGTTCTATCGTTTATCACATCTTTATCCAACTCATTAATCTCTATATCTTTCTTAATTGTGTATCATATGCACATTGCGAAAATAAACAAAAAGTATATATTTGGAAAGACTACCAAAATGGTCAAATAAAACATATAATGGATGAAAATAAAATAATTTAATCCAGGTCTTGTCAAGAAACTTTAAGTTGAGGCTAAACCAATAGATCGTCAACATAGTTGCAAACTAAAGAAGTCCCCTAACTTAACCCTACAAAGTCAGCTTGTAAGCTGAGGGGTGTCTCCCACTTATAAACATTTTTGAGGTCATGTCACATGTAATGTAGAACTCTCACCAGTCACAATGATTTAACTTTGTTCAGATGCACTCTGTGATTAATTTTACATTATAATAGAAATATAGAGTCATAAAACAACAAAATGAAGTCATTAATTAATATGAGACATATGCACAATTTTAGACAAGGGTCTTTTACTATATACACAGGCCAAGACAGCCATAGCTGTTCATTAAACAGCCATAGCTATTCCTTGTGAAGACTTTTCTGATCCTTTGTTAGATAAAAAATATCATATGAACGTGTTTAAATAATAATAATATTGAATTCTTAAGTTAATACCATTTTGTGCACAGAGCACAGTTTTAGGTAAAAGTTCATGTAGTAAAGGGCAAAAATTATAGAATACCTGCAATATAATATCCCCAACTTTCTCCCTGGCAATTCCTGTACCAAGAATTGAGCCAAGGAAGTCACCATGAGAGCAAGGTTCAAACTGGAAGTTCCCTGTAATGCTGAAAAGAGTAATTTTATCTAAATATACTATGAAAGGCATCTAGGAGCATCAACAATTTCTGTGCTGGGCTTGGCAATTTTGGTAACAAAGTTTACCTCAATGCTGAAATAACATCTGGATCACTTGTCAGTTCATCTGGATGTCCAACAGAAATCCGGCACCGTTCAGCCTAGAGAGCATATATGTTATGTATCTACAGGTGATACAATGGAAACACTTTACTGTATCAAGGTAATTGAAAGCACTTATATCTAGATGGTTACCTGTGGATAACCTCCTTGAGCCAATGCTTCAATGTCCGCTAATTTTTCCAATACTTGCATAGATTCTTTTAGCACTGGAGGGGTCAGAAAATTTGTATGGAGAATCTCTCGTTTTAATGATGCTCGTCTAGCCTACAACGAAGTCAAATGGACAACAACCAAGTTAGGGATCAAATGATGTTCTATAGCATAAAACGATATATAATGGCTCAAAGGCCAAACCAGACATCAAATGTTGACACAGGTACTGAATATTAGACTTCCATGTAGAGAAAAAAGGGAGTTCCAAGGTTGTGACAGTCTAGAATGAAATTTGAATGGATCAGGGGAATAAAACAAGTACCATCTCAAGAACATGCTTCACTTCATTTTCTACACTTTTCTCCCCAACTCCCTTGAGCAATATGTCAACTTCTCGTTTTGAAGCTTGCACTGTCGTGCTTGCACCTGAATCTGCGCGTCATAAAGCATTAAAAATGTGAAACTGGATCGATATTGAGATGCCAAAATAATGATTTAGCTAAGAAGAAATACATATTATAATGAACTACAACTCAAAAGTAGTTATGAATATATCTTCTCCATCAACCAGGCTACTTCTTTGAAAAACATCTACCAAATGATCAAAGGGTAAAACATCAAAACTGCTTAGTAGTTGGGAAGGGGAATGCAAAATCACCTGATTTAAAAGTTACCCAGTCATAAACATTACTACTGAAATATCTGCTGCACATACAGAACCGCTGGCACCAATAGAGACTCTTGATGATACGAGAGCAAGGAGATATGTACTGAAAAACTTACCAAGGGAACCGCATTAATCCACTCTGCACCCTATCTAAATCAAAAACCTTAAGGTATTAGTTTCGTTGTCCTTTCCATTCTATATGGTCTTCGTTCACCTTGTCCAATAATAAACAATGTGAAACTCCTTCACTCACACCCACATAACACTAACATATGATACGAGTTACCAACAATCTCATCCTCAAAGTGTAAGTCTTTAACACTCCTCGTACAAAAACCTTTCCCGAGTATTCAATGCTCAACTGCCACTCAACGGGAACACCAAGCATACTATTCCAAAAGCCATGTATCTACTAACATGTTGGCATTCTTCACCAAATCAAGACCCATGTTAACCATTTTCTTACTACTCGCCACTTGGACCAAGCCAACTACCAAACATACTTTCAAGAGACTAGTCATACATGTTACCTCTTTTCACCATTTAGCTTGCCACATCTCCACACATGTTACCACTCATCATCAGGCCACACCACTTGCTCGGTTGCTTGTACCAGTACCACCACCATTCACAACCATGATTTCTTCAATACTATCGAATCAGATCAAAGCCATTGATTCTCATCCCACGTAAGTCCGTGAAAATATGTCTCCCGGTCCCCGCTCCAATGTCATGTATTCCCTCATATGGCCCAACACAGCATCAAGCATTGACAGACACGGACGTCAGACACGACAATGACAAGTAGACACCATAATAATTTAGGAAAGTGATTGAATGTAACCACGTCTAGCAATGTCGTGTAGGTGTTGGACATCAACACATGTCGGACACCAAATACACTTTCAGTCTGAAGTGTCAATGCTAAATACGATTCAAGTTGTGTTATATTACAGTCAGTGGGATGGAATTCAAACTTAAGTTTCTACTTAGATGGAAACACAGGACATGGCTCATGTTGATTTGATTAATTGATCAGTCAAGCACTTCATTTTGATATTAGGGTTTGTTTGGATTGACTTATTTGAGTTTATCAACTGACATTAATACTTGTCGGACTATTTGAGAGAGGTTATAGAAACCGTTTACGATATGTCCATGACCTGCTTTCTGCTTATCTCCATATACCTTCTCAGATAGTTAAGTGAAACAACTTGACTTTATTTTATCTTTTGTAATAGAAATAGCTTATAGATAAGCACTTATATGATAAGCGCTTATGTTATAAGTGTTTAATTTAATTATTTATCCAAACAGAGCATTATTGTGCGAGCAAAGTTTCACTAATCACACAAGCTCATAACAATACAGTAGATAATACATCCTTCAGTACCAAAATCCCCTTCACTATTGCTTCACGTGTAGCAAAGGTTATGACTTAATTAAGCAATAAATTCTCCCACAGCTTGAAAAATTACAAACACAAATTTTGAACTTTATTACAATTTATGAAACCCTTTGGTCCAATTCAGCTATATATTCATCATCACCATGTTGAATTGAATAAATACACTAATTCATGTAACTGAAAATAAATTAAATAATGGACAAAATAAACAATTTCATTCAAAACCCACAATTTATTTGATAAAAAAGACTATGATTTTGAACAATTGAACATAATGGTATGCCAAAAAGAAACAACTTACAAAAAAAAAAATTGAAATGGATGAAGAAAATAGAGAGTAACCTGAAGAAGTGGAAACGTAGAGAAGATGAGAGGTAAGAGTCCTTTGAAAAGAGAGGTTGTTGGCATTGTTGCGGAGATTATGAGAATGACAAAGTGCAAAAGCTTGAGTTACTCTTCTAAGACACCAAGCAGTTCCAAAGCTAGTGGTAGTTGCAGCCATGGCGAATATGAGTGATAAGTTCCATGTGATATGGGTGTATGTGTAAATATGAGTTTAATTAAGGTGTAAAAACTCTCTACTCTCCTCCGTTAAACTCTTTTACATTGTCACTAGTTATATATCCGACCTGGATCGCTTCACGTAGTTACACACAGTCGTCAATCTCAGCCATAAAGTATTGATCAAACGGTTCAGATTTGTTCTGCTAGTTTTCACACAGTTTAATTTCAGCCACTTATCTTTGATCGGACGGCTCACACGCCTTACAGCATCCTGCTGTTACAGCAGGAAATCTGCATCCATATATAACTCGTGCGTTGCACTAAAAAATTTCCTAAACTTTTTTTAATTAGAAATAATAATTTTAGAATTTGTGTTCGTCAAGTGATTATAGAATATAATAAAGATTTAGATAAAAGTTTTTTTTTATCTATATATTGTGTCATTCACGTTTATACAAAAATCAATAGAAGCGTTAAATAGTTTGGGGGCAGTTAAATAGTTTGGGGGCAGTTTAGGCCATAAGTTCTTTTGCAATATATGTTTTTACTGTAAAAACTTAAGTTAGTTTCCTTTTTCTTTGGGTTTTACTTCTACCCCTCATACTTTTGTTGTTTCCCTTCTATTTTAATCTAATTTTATCTATAAGAACAAAATAGTGAATTTTATTTAGATATTATCAAAAAAATTTAGGAATTATCAAAAAAAATTGATCTATATATTAAACTTTTAACATGTGAAGCAACCTCTCATTACTTCTTTGCCGATTCTATCTTAAAAATGAACAAAAATTACAAATTCGAAAACATAATACAAAAGTTGCCTTTATTATCTTGATCTTCCTCTTTAATTGTCGAGGTCGCTCATAAAACATTATATGCCATCACCCTTCTTCCTACAAATACAACAATAAATTATTTAGGAGTGGAAAAAATGGAGCTGAAAAGATTGGCGTTAGTATATTTCCTAAAAAAAAGATTGGTATTAGTATAATAGTTTATGTTTAAGAGCTGCTACATTACCATTAATCAAGACATCAATATACCAATATCTTCAACTTCAAAAGTTTTCTTTTTCTTTTCTATTAGCTATTAACAAATGATGGCGAAAAGTTGTGTTTTTTCAACTTTTTTTTTCCTAATAGAAAATACTAAATGATGATGGTTTTGTGGCATTGCTCGGCAGTTTTCATTAGATATTAAATTTTTAGAATGGAGTATAACTCATGAATTTAAGATTTAATTATTTAAAGAAATAGAATAAAAAATGGTGGCAAGTACCAAGAAAGGATGAAAAAGTTTTTAGAGGTGACACATAAGTATATTTCTTGTTTAAGAAAAGTTTTTCTAAAAGTGTCGCATCATTGTAATGCTAACTCAAATATAACCCAAGCTAAATATACAATATAGTGTGTGTAGTATAGATAGATCATAGATATATAGATTGGTTTTTTGAATAAATTATAGTAGATAAAAATAAATAAAAAATATTAATTTGTAATACAATTGATTTTTTATCCTTTCCGAATTAAAGATTGCTAATGAACGTTTTGGTTTATGAAAAACCAAAAAGAAAAAGAATGTTATGGAATTGTTTTATAGATGGATACCTTTTTTATCACTATTTTTTTTAGGAGTTTTTTTTTAAAGGCTTTAACCATTTTTATTAGGAGTTAGTATCATTGATATTAAGTTCGTATAATGGAGGTTATATATAACACATGAATTTGAAAGATTTAGAATATGAAAGATGACAAGTTTTTAGGAAAGGGTGAGGATTATTTTATTTTATTTTTTGAAGGAGGGTGAGGAGGTTTTTTAGAGGTGCCACATAAACCCAATGCAAGTCTAAGGTTAACACAAGTTTAAAATTCAAAGTAGTATAGAAGATAAATAGATAGAGATAGATAACGGTTTTTAATTATTATTATTGAATTGAAAGGCTAAGAATAGTTTTAAAAGGATGCATTCATTAAAACCTAATATGAATAAAAAGTGATCTTTACAATTTTCATAACAAAACCGTTAATGAGAAGCTTTCAAAAGTTTTCAGATTTGCACCTGAATAAAAATCAAACCATTAGATTGCTTTTCAGCATGAGCTTTAAAAGAAGTTATAAGAATGATTTAACACTAAAACATGTTAAATTATAAAAGGAGTTACGGAAAATAGTTGAATGTAGCATTAGGAAGTATAGTAAGTAGATGCACAAAAAAAGGAGAGGTTTATGGCACATCCACAACATCGAAGCTTAGAAATTTAGATAGAAAATGGGGCCTTTGTGAGATGACACATAAGCAAAATATAGATTATAATACATGCATGTAGAGATAGACAGGGGCGGTTTCATCGCCAGCGACCCTGGGCGGTCGTCCAGGCTCGATCGATCATTTTTACACATTAGATCCAAGCCAAAAGCTCATTAACACGCTTACAAAAAGAAAAATTTGGGCAAAATCTGAAATTATTTAGCACACTATTGACGGGTTCATCTATCTTATTTTAACGGGTTAATTGTTCAAATTGACATTGTAATATACATTATGTTTGAAAAAAGACCCTGTAAAATACAAAACATATATTCTAGTATTGGAACTTGAATTTCTTCTTATTTTTTACCACCCTATAATATACACGTAGTCTAAAAATGTGACCTACAGGTTTGAACTTTTTAACTATTTTTTCATACATGTTTAGCACGTTAAAATATAGCTATAAACAAAAAAAAAATTCTTCAACCAGGGATAAATTAATTATGAATTTTTATTCCCTCATAATTATGAATTTCTTAAACAATTTATAATTAATTTGTATCTCGTTTAAAAACTACAAAATTTCATTGTGAAGGTTTTTATCATGTTCTAGTCATGCCTACAAAATTAGGGAACTAAATTTGACTTGTGAGTATACGCTTACGCAGAACAAAATTTCAATTTTGCACGTTTTGGTTAAAAAATCAAAATAAATTTAAACGACTTTGAAATGCTATGGAACTTTACAGATCCTTTTTATGTATTTTTACAGATGTCTCTGCAAATAATGAGCTCAAAATTCGATTTATAGGTCAAGATTTCTGTTGTTTTGTTTTTTGACACTTTAAAAATTCATAATTAATTTGTTGTTTGTCAAAAATTTATAATTTTTTTTGTGTAAAGCAATATTTTAACGTTCTTAACTCGCCTCTAAGAAATCAGAAAAAATTTAATCTCTCGGTTGCTTTTTTGGACTTCGCGTATATTACAGGGTTATAAATAATAAAAATCTCGAATTACATGATCAGAATACATGTTAATTAATTACAGGGTCAATTTTCTGACTTCACGTATATTACATGGTCAATTTCAATTAATAACCCTATTTTAACTTGTTCTTTTGTTGACAAAATGATAAACCTTTTTTATTTCGATTTATGATTGTTTATATATTATGTCACCTGTCAATTTGCGATAAATTTTTTGCGCCACTGGAGATAGAAACAGAGATAAACATCATATATGTAGTGAAAAGAGGAAAGATTTCCTTCATCATGGGAAGACAAAGAATATACATATACAATAACTTTAGTACTAATGGATCAAAAAATATTAGTACAAATAAACAACCAAATTGTCATGGTGAGAATATATTAGAAAAATTGTCAAAATGGATAGAAATACGTTGAAAATGAATGTGGAGTAAGTGGTGGTTATAAAGGGTGAGAGTGAATGTGAAAAATCATGTTCTAAATTTTTCTAATTTGTATGTTATAAATAAAAAAACATGGTGCTAAATATTACTAAAACTGTTAAAACTAATTAAAAACCAAACATATGCAGCATGGTGTTTTTATGCGAAATTAAAGTAATTCACGTTCTTGATCAACTTATTGGATGAAGGAACCGGTGCATGATATGCTAATATTGGAATAGTGGAATGGGTTGTACTATGTTGTGATATTTTACAGTGAACAACTTACACCTCTCTGCTCTAACATTTCAAATAAATAATAGCTATATTAGTGTTCACAGTTTGCAAAATATTATTAATAATACTATATTAGGATGATTATTAATAACATGCTATGGTAAATGAACATGTCTAACATGTATAGTTTGACCGCAAGCAAAAACTCAAGATTTAATTGAATTTTATTCTATAGCTCCTTCTCTTATAAACATGTCATCCATCTAGCTGCTCAAAAATTTCTACTACAACTGTTGATAATATTGATTATTATAAAACAAACTTCAAAAAATGAAATTATTGTTAATTAAATAAATTATATAAATACTAAAATTGGCTAGAAGAACGGTGGAAATAGAAAATTACCAGGATAGGGAATAAGAGCACATCTATTGTGAAAAGAGAAAACATGGTAGATGGAGGAAGTTTCATAATTCATTGGAAAATCACTTGAGAGTTCATTCAAAGGCACTTGTTGAAAACTTGACAGTCATGATGTTTTGAGTTATGAAGCTTAACTTATTCGATGATCACCGCCATAGAGGCTAGGTATATATACGTTGGGAGGTGAAGTTTATTGGAGTCCATCAGACAAAGATAAATTTAAGGATAAAAAAAGTGTTATAGGAAGAAGAAGAAAAGAAACCAATGTTTTGAATGAATCTTTAAATGAAACATAGCCTATTTAGTTTTTAAGTTGAGAACGTTAAAAAGAGCAAAGGTAACTGATGCATAAAAAGAAATGAATAGGTATTAGGTAGATCAACAGATGCATAATAATAAATTAAGAATTATAAGAATGAATATAGGTAAATATTTAATAATAAATAGATGGAAAAAGAAAAGAGAGAGCCACATGGTGAATGCTTAGAAAATTAGTTAGAGAGGGGGGTGTTGGTGAGGTGACATGTAAGCAAAGTGTAGTTTAGAATATATGTATATAGAGAGAGATCGTGTGTGTAAAATTATTTTGAACAGTCAACCCACTGTTATTAAACTTTTTTACATATATGTTGTGACCGTCAATTAACTAATGAATATTAAAATAAGTTGAGTTGTTTTTCTTTGCTTTTTCCTCTCAAGCAAAATCTAGTTAGAAATTGAATTAGATGTGGTGGATATTTTACATGCATTTCAACACATTTTTGATATCGGTGTTGAAATTTTTTACACATACATCCAATGACGTGTTATCGCATTATTTAATAAATTAAAAACACATAATTTATCATACTTCATTAATCAATGTGGTAACACATCACTGAATACATGTGTAAACATTTTTTTTGTGGTGAATGCATGTGTAAACTTTCTTCCATTGACTATGGATATAAATTAAGCTCTTATTTTGCTTTTTTAAATGTTCGCTAGACTTGGGTTTAATAAATACGTTTTTAACATGTTTTGCTATATTTGAGTCTTATTTGGACAATTGAAAACCTAATTTGGTCCCCGATAATTTTTTTATGTTCAGTTTAGTCTCTAGTAAAAATAATAATTTAGTCTTTAACATTTTTATACGTAAGATAAATTAGTTCCCAACTCATCACAATAAAGAGACTGATTTTTGAAGGCATAGTTTGTGAGATCGACTTATACCGAACATTTCGATAGTTGAAATTTGAGTTCATGTTTCATTCTTAGTTTTATGATGTCATGTCTAACGATTGGATTAATTTTATTTGGTATTATTTGTTGTTTGGGTATGTTTCAGTCGACGACAGAAAAGTTTCTTTTCTCATTGGCTAGGTTTTTGAAAGAATAATTTGTCCGATTGACTTGTACAAGAGATTATGATAATTAAAATTATAGTTTATGTTTCATTCTTTATCTAATTAGATCCTATCTAAAAGATTCAATTTGTCAAAATTCGAGTTCAACGTTCATTCTTAACTCAATTAGGCCATGTCTGACAGTCGAATTCATTTCGTTTAATATTGTTAGTCTATTAAGTTTGTTTTAGTCCACCAAGAAAAGTGTCCTTTCAAATCTCAACAATCAAGCGGTTCATCTCAACAAATTAGTTTAAGTTTATATTTTTTTATTTTTTTTTAAGTAGTTTAGTGGCTAGAGCTCACACAATGAATTGTGAAGAAATGGAGTGTCTGGGATTCCAACCCTGACCTCTGCGTATAATATGAAATATTCCTACCAATTGAACTAAGCTCAGAGGGATTATTTTTTTATCTTTTAAAAATGTTATAACAAAAAAATTGTAACAAATATACACTTAACATGGTCCCTCCGAATTTTTTACTACTTCCCGTTCCTTTTTAAGTGTCTTTTAGGGTGAATATTTTGTTCCTATTTAACTGTCGTTTTAGTATTTTAAGGGTATGATTTGTCGATTATACCCTTTGTCAATTACTCTTATATTTTTCAATAAAACTAATTAATGCTATATATTTGAAAAACTAAATTTTGTTTTTTTAAACAAAGTTTTTTTTTTTAAAACAAAATTTGTTTCTTGTGATCTTCAAATTTAAACAAAAATTTGTTACCTATGATAATGGTTCTATGAACATCAATATTTAAATTTGGCAAAGGAGTAATCTCAACATTCAAATCTATGTCACACGGTGTGAATCTTACATTGGTTGAAGTCATAGTTGAAGTCTTAATTTTGATTAAAGAAGTTGGAGGAAAGTTAATTTTTTCTTAGCTTTCGATTAATGTGAAGTTGGAATAATTTTGATATAGACTTAAAATAATTAAAGAGATATGCAAAATATTTAGAAAATTGAAAATTGTTTGTTATGAGAGAAAGATAAAGGGCACAAAAATATAGAAATTTGTTGGAGAAAGAGAATAGTAACTAACAATTGTTTGTTACATATTAAATTTATTGGAAAGATAAAGTGTGTGCAAAAAAATAGGAAATTGTTAGTGGATTAAAATGAGGGTATAATAGGAAAAAATATGCAAAAATACACTTCGCTATTTTTGTGTTAAAATTCTAAAACGACACTTAAAAAGGAACAGAGGAAGTATAATTTTGATGATGTGTCATATATGGCCTGCCTTTTTAATATTATTTTTTTTGAAGGACATGGCTAGCCTAATTTTATTCTATTGCACCATTTCTCAATATTAGGAATTCCTCAATTTTTATTAACTTTTTTTATTATTTGTTTTTGCGTGAGAGAATAGAAATATTAAGAATTTCTTAATTTTTACTTTTTTTATTATTTGTTTTTGTGTGAGAATAGAAGTGTTATAAATTTGTAGAAGAAAAAGATTGAGGAATAAGTTATGAATCGACCGAAACAAATCAAACAATCGAAATGACAAACAAAATATCTAATTAAAGTATTTGATCGATAACATAAAAACATATGAATCAAGTGTCGGCTAAATTTGTAAATAACAAATGACACCGAATTTTCGGGAATTATTCATTCACATGAGCAATATAGTTACGTCAACGATTCTATTAACAGCATCCAAGTTGGTCTCATCTTAACCGATGTCAACGGCCTTTTGAAGACGATTTTCCACACTCAATTTTGGATATTGAATTATTTTATAACGCCATTCACGGTGTGGATTGGTTCCATTTTGCTATGGAAGGAATGTGTATGATATAAAGCATATGATTCGTTGCTCCAATACACTATATGTGGTCTTACTCTACTAAAATTACTATACTTTGCGTAATACCACAAAATCCAACCAACCAGCACAATAGATACATTTTTCTGCAGCTGAACATGAATCATAACCTCTAATCTTTAACAAAATCCTCACCACCGTATTACCTTGTTAATCATACAAAAAGAATCAAAATCATCAAAGATAAATCCCTCATCTAAGCAACTATGTTTTAAATATAGTTTATTACATATATGTAAAGTGAATACATGATTTTGGACTGAATTTTTCACTTTCAATTATACCCTTTAACAAATTTGTCAATAAGAATGCTATTTTGTTGTTGTTATTCAAAAAGATAAGAATTTGTATTATATTTGTTAAATTGTTGGTATCATTGAAAAATATATAGTTTGTTACAATATGAAAGCACAAAATATCTATTATCTATACGTATAATTTTAACAAAATAAAACTAGTTTTAAATCAAAATTTCATAAAAATTATTGTTCGTAATTTACACACATTAGTGCAATAAAAAATATGACAGACATCACGAAGTGCCCATCTAAATGACAGTACATCTATTTATATATAAAAGAGAATAGAAGGATTTTGAAAAGATTTTTGGTTGCCTTTTTTTTATTCCAATTATACCCTTGAACAAAAAAAATTCTATAATAATGTTATATTTTTTTGAAGGAGTAATAATCTATACTATATATATAAAGAGATTTTGAAAAGATTTTGGGTTGGATTTTTTGTTATTCCAATTATACCTTTAAATAAAAAACTTCTATAATAATGTTATATTTTTTTTGAGGATATAATAATGATATATTGTTGGTGTTATTAAAAAGATAAGAATTTTTTGTTATATTGTTGTTGTCATTGAAAAAGATAGATATGATTTGTTGAGTTTTTTACATTTGAAAGTTACAAACATTTATACTTATAATTTTTATCTATATCAAAAATTCTCTATAAAATATCGTATGTAATTTACACGCAAAATTTCTATAAAATATCGTTGATAATCTACAAATGTTAAAGCAATAAAAAGAGCAGAGTGCTCATCTTTTTGCTAGTATAGTATAAATATTTAGATGTATACTAATTGTTGTTAATATTATATGACATAATTAGAGGGTAACAATTTTTTATACTTATGTGTTCACAAAAGTGTCTTTTATTTTACGCATTTGTGGAAAAAGAAGTATAAAATAAATATAAATAATTAACTTTTCCTTAACATATATTGTTGGTATTCTCCGTCTAATTTCAAAGTGGTAATAAGATAATATAACCTTACTAAATCTTATGTGATTATTTATAAATAAAAAAATTAGTTTTTTTGACCAAATTAGTTATTGGATAGAAAATAGAAACATAATACATAAACATAGTAAGGGTTAAAATTGAGAATGTCTTTATATTTCTAACATATATTGTTTATTCTCACATGATATTCATGACTTAAAAGAGACTTATTGAATACATGAAGAATGAGAAAAATATGTATTATTTGAAAGATGTGTTGGTGGTTCATTTATGTAGTTGGTGTGGTTGTTTGTGATTAAAATAAATGACTCCAAAAGTCATATTTAATACAAAAAATGTGACATGTATGTAATCTTTACTAGATATATTGGTGGTTTTCATACATGTAGTTTGTGAATGAAATACATTACTTCAAAGTCATGTTTATGGCCAATTTGTTATAACTTTTTTTAAATATATTTTTATAGTGTAACATATTTTTGCTATAATTTTATTAATCAAGAATTTTTTAAAGACTGCTTCAAATAAAAAATTCGATTAAATAACTTCTCTTGGAGATAATTGGATAGTAAAAAAATTTAAAAATCTCTAAAATAGGAAGTTATTTCAAATAGCTTCTCATAAAAATCATTTTATAAGATGTATTTTTGAAAAGAAAAAAAATGTAATTTTTATTATGTAAAATTACTAACAATGAATACTTAAGTCAGTCAATGTAAAAATCTCTTTTCCCCTTTTTAAAAGCCTCAATGGCCAATAGGCAATAGAGTGTTACTTTTTCCACCCTATGTATTTCATCGCGCACCCTATTTTTTTTCTATAAATACCCCTAGTCCGGAATATATAATCCGAACTACTTCCGGAAAATAAAATCCGGACAAATTCGTGGAATTTGACACTCAAACCACCATGATGGATGTTGGTGCCAATGTTGAATGGATGGATTCGGATTACATAATCCGGAAAGTTTGCACACTTTCCAGATTATGTAATCCGAAATGTGTAAATCACCCCGTTGAAAGTCAACAAATGGGGTATGTATCCATCTACTGCCTCCACACCACAAACTGCACGATGCCCCAACTGCTCAAGTGTCAACGCATAATCAAGAGCATGCTGAAAACGGAGTGTGATCTCCCCCAAATTAGTCACAGGAGGTGAACTCTCAACGGGATGTCTCGGTATGGTCTGAACCCTCCCAAACTGACGAAGAACCTGCTCCGGTAGATATCTTACCATGCGGTCTCCGTATCTGAGCCATCCATAGTAAAGGCTGACCCGCTCAAACGGGCGTGTCTCACGGTTCTCTCCATATGGGGCCATGACAATGCCCGTCAGATCCAGCGCATCCAGATGGTTTTTGTACTGGTCTGGTGTACCCAAACCAGACAGTGGTACAAAAAGCATCGCACGTGGATCCCGATCCTCTTGATATCTTGCCCAGACATCCTTACTTCCCATACCTCGGAAGTGGTGATGCACCCAAGCCTGCAGCAATGACAACCACATATAAACAATACCTAAACATCAATTTACACTCATGGCTTCACAAATATCAGTTTCAACAATTTAAGAGTACATAAACATCAGTTTCACAAATATCAACATCATTTTCACACATATTAATAACATATTAAAGTAAGTTTAACATTAATAAATACATCGCCCTCAGACACCTTCCTGGCCACGTGCACATGGTACCTCCACAACATGGTAGTATCGTGTGAGCCACCGGGATAGTCATTAAGTGGGTCAGGGTCCACCACACGCTTCTTCCTCATTCGCATTTGCTGTGCCTCGGCATCTTCCATATCCTCGTCCATTGCCTGAAGCTCCTCCTCAAGCTCCTGCTCCTCCATTTGTTGCACGTCCATCTCATCATACTCTTGCTCATGCTGATTTGGCTGATGCTCGACATCAGCACAACGTCCTCTGGCACCCCGACGCCTCGGAACAACACCATCCTCCTCCATCTGTTGGGTACGCTCTCTCCTACGGGAAGCATGCCCTACCTCCCTTACGCACTGAGTAGAGGAGGAACCTTCTGTAACATGCACACAACACAATCAACACAAACACAGTACAAAACAGACGATGAAAACAAATACTCGGTGTTTCCGAAATTTATTTTCCGGATTGCAACAATACAGTCCAGAAAACGAAATTCGGATTGCTTCAGTACAGAAGAAAAAAAACGGTACAAATTACATGCATTCATAGAGAAATCGAACTAACCTTCCATGTGATGTTTATCAAGGGTTGAAATGCGGTCCGTTTGAGCAAGATTACACCAATTTTGGTTGGATTTTTGTAGTTTGGATTTTGGGATTAGTGGGGGGGAGAGAGAGAGAGAGAGAGAGAGAGAGAGAGAGAGAGAGAGTAAAAAGTGAAACTATAAAAATGGGGGGTGAACTTCCTTTTATACTTCGAAGTTGTCCAGAATATGTAATCCGGACCAATCTTTAAAATTTCGGATTTCGTTTTCCGGAGGACAATTTGGTAATTTTGCAGGGCGCGTGAGAAGAGCATAGGGTGGGAAAAGTAATAGCCTAGGCAATAACATGGCTTTTGGAATTGTCTTTGGTCCTTTTGCTCGGGTTCTTAAAACTTAAAAGCCTCAATACCATAGCTTTTAATTAATCTCAAAGTTTTATATTCAATTCTTTCTAGTGTCAATATCGATAAATTAGTTTAGCTTCTTAAAAAAATACGGCGATAATATTGATCTGCTAATTTTTATAGACTAAATACTCATTTATTTGTTCGTGTTTTTATAATAATTTTGTATGTGTTTGAATTTGTTAAAATTGAAGTGTCATGTGTAAGAAAAGTTTCCCTAGAAGAACATATACATGCATATTAATATCTGTGTCTTCTACAAGTGTCACATTTTTGTTGCAATAACGGTTCTTAATTTTATCTCATTGAAATGGAGTACATTCTTGCTCTTTGTGGAAAGATGACTCATCTATTTACTATTCATAGCTTTCTTGCAATGTAGACATTGTTGTACTAACTTATACTACAACTAAATTTATTGTATTAAATATTGATGAAGTAAGTGCAGTTAATAACTTAGAAACCGTTAAATTAGCTTACTTGCATTCTGAGTCCATATGAATAGCCTTAACACAAGACCTCAAACTCAACCTCACTTCAACAAATAAGACAAGATATAGTACAAGTTCAAGTTTTGTGAATAATTCAAAGTCAAAGACGTTGGCGGTGATAAGGAAATTATTGAGTTCATACCCCGTACTGTCCTAATATTGACAATGTCAATGGTATGGTACATTAAATTCCAATAACTAACTTCATCCACATTTGTCAAAGTTTTCCACTATAGTACCAAACTCGTGGATCTACTTGCATTGAGAGTTGTAGATGAGATTTCTTCTATTGCAAATGTTTTTCTGAATTTTCTAATGAAAATATTATTCTTTCTATTTCAAAATACATCTCCAAGTCAATCACTTCACATATGCCAATGCACAATTTTGACTGTTAATATCTTTAATTATCTAAAGTAAAAAATTATAAAAATTTAATATTTTAAAAATATTCGTCGAGACAAATCAAACAACATCTTACATGCTAATATTTGTATTTATACATTAGTTAAAAAGTATGGTCAAAGTAAGTCAAATGAATAATGCACATTGCAAAAATTGGACATGTATTTTAAAACGGAGGGAGTAATCAGTGTTCTTGAGACATTTATTAAAAAAATTAATATAAAATACTCCCTCCGTTTTTTTTTTGGTCAGGAAAAAAAACATTTTTAAATATAAGTAAAATTGAATTTTTAGGTTCATTTATTTAATGATGTATGTGGTCCATATTATTAACCACATACATGAACTTAAAAAGTCAATTTTGTTTATATTTAGAAACTGAGAAGTATTGCATAAGAAAATGTGAAAAAGTTTTGTATTTAACTTTTTAAAAATTAAGGATTTGTTGTTTTCAATAAAAAAGAACTTATACTTTTAACTTCAGTGACTAACGTCCTACTAACACTAATTACTATGATCCTTTTTTATTTTAATTTTTTTTGTTGACCCTCGGTTTCTAGGAAAAAGGTTTAATAATTTTAAATTTGGTTACAACTTAGGTCCAATCATTTGATTTATTTCTCTCTTCTATTAGAAATGATATTCTTTGTATAACCAATCACATTTAATGGGATGACTTAATTGTTGTATTAGAAATGATTTTTTTTTCTTCTAAAACTAAACAAATAGTTTATTTTAAAAAATTTAGCATAAAATCATTTATGACAAAATGAGCTTTGAAAAATACTTACACGCAAACATAACTAAAATATTAAAAATGATTTTTTTAAATTCATTTTGTAAAAGTGATTAAGATGATAATTCATATTTAAATTTGTTTGCATAGAAGTGAGTTGAATAAGAAACTTGAATGTAAAAATAACATTTGTAATAAAATTTGAATGTAAGAATTTGAAATAAAAAGATTACAAATGTTAGCTCCAAAGTTACTATCAAATTATAAAGACAACATCAACTATAATAAATAATCCTCAAACATACTAAAGTTGAAAGTCATAAAGTTGCTTATTGTTCTAAAGTTGGAAGTCATAAAGTTGCTTATTGTTCAGACTTTAGTATCTGTTTAAATTTAGTAGATGTTTGAGGGTTTATTTTATTGGAATTGATGTGTATCTGTTTAAATTTAGTAGATGTTTGAGGGTTTATTTTATTGGAATTGATGTTGCCTTAGGTTTGTTTGCAAGTTTGAAAGAGATGAGAGCGAGTTTAAAAGAGGAGAGGGGAGAGCTTTGAAAGAAAAAAAAGGAAGGAACAAGTGGAAAAAATAGATGACATTAAGAAAGATAAAAGGCTCTAGGTTCATTTTTCTTCATGATAAAATATCCTCCTCATTTGTGGGAAGTCAGAAGTCAAAAATTATATTGTACGAGGGTTTTGGAGAATTTACATGAATTCTCCAAATTTAATCTATAAAATTAAAAATATATTTATTAATCATAAATATTAATTTAACATTCTCTAAAAATAACACTCTTTAAAAAAGTGAAATATTTGACAATTTTCCTCTATTACCAACCCTTTAAAGCCCTTCCTTCCCCTCCCCTTCAAACTCCCAAAACACAGCCTTATTGTTGGGAGTGAGATAAAGGAGATATGAGAGAAACATATTCAAAATCATTTTGAATCTTTTAAAAGTGAATCCAGATATAAACCAAGCAAGACAAACTACTGAATTCTTCAAAATCTTCTAGAATCAAAGATCAAAACAGTCTGTGCCTCATTCTCATCTCTCTGTCTTAAATCACATTACATGATTAAAGGAACAACTTTGCTGCCAACAAATTTAAAAGCAGTGGTTGTAACCAAAAAATAATTTAAAAGCAGTGGTTCCATTTAGACAAAACTATGTAAAATACACTATCAAAATAAAAGGCATATCCTAAATTGAGGTACATCCTCCAATTTACAATTTTCATTCAAAATGTGTTCTTAACATGCAAAAGAGACATTTATTTTTAAAAATAATAACAAATGAAAAGATTTATTTAAAACAAACTAAAATAAACAAAAAAAAAAAGTGAGTGCCAAGTCAACTATATGTACCCAAAAAAATCATTTCAAACAACTTGATGCATAAATTATAGGGTAGAAACTTTACCTGCCCCCAAAGTCACCTCAGAAGTACACATCCGACGAAAAAAATTGTGTCGTCTAGATGTGTACTTCCCGATAAAAACAAAAAAAAAATTTCCGGCCGGACACTTATGCAATAAAATTATAGTGCTATTGGTAGGTTAAAATTTTGCACCAATTATTAATGCAAAACTGAACCGACCCGAAATACAGACAGGCTTCAAATATACCATCAAACCTACCACAAGATTTAATTTCCAAGCCATGTGATTCAACTTCTCACAGATTTTATTGTCTACCATCAAAACTAACCAACAATTGAATTCTGTAAAGTATATCATGGCTACTATTCCCTCGGCCGAAAATTTAACTATATCACAACAACACCAAACCTTCCAGTAACATGAAATCTGAACAAAATTTGAAAATTAAGTATCCAAACTAGTGTATATAGCCTTTTTTTCCAAAGACAGGAGCAAAAGCACAAAAGGAGTATATGTGTTTCTCAACTCAATTCCCCTAAGGATGTATAAGAACAGAAATAACTTAAGCTACCTCATAAACCTAACCATCCATTAGGAAGATTGGTTTCACAGCCTCCTTCTAGGACTAAACTTCTTCTTTAGACAAAATAGATGTATGCAAGCCCCAACAGCATCAGGATTAGCAAGACAGCAATACCAGTCCAAAGCAAGTCATTGTTGGACTTTTTCCGCTTCAGGATAGCTTTTGGAATTGCCTCTGGTGCTTTTGCTCGGCTTCTGGACCTGACACTGCTCTCCTTTGTGACCTTTTCCTTCACTGGGGCAGGGGCCTCAACAACATCATCCACCTTTTCTTGTTCAGTAGCCTCGACTTCTGCAGCTTCCTGTTCCTCCTGGGGAGTGGCAGCAGCTCCAGATTTCTTCTTTGCTTTCTTTTCGAGGACCTACAAAACAATTCCAGATTTTGGAAATTATATCTCAATGGAATAGGAAAATGGATTTAGATCCGCTAACACTAGTAAGGCCTTATTTGGATAAACAATATTCAAGGCCTCATTACAAATTACACTAATTCAGAGATCCAATCACAAACATTTTTAGTTTAGGGACCTACTTAAAAATCTTCAAATAGTTGAAGGACCTAGAGTAATTAAACCTAATTTTTTACCTTTTTTCCCTTTGGCATGACAAAAACTAGCACGAGAGAATCTAAATCAAGATATTACAGTAAAATTAATAGACCCGACACAAATAATGATGAGTCGAAAGATAGTTTATTTTTTAAAAAAAAAAATCTCTATAGCATGATATAAACTAGCACGAGAGAATCTAAATAAAAAAAGAACCAAATCAAGAATTAAATTACCTTAAGTTTCTTCTCAGCTTCCTTTTGTGCTTTGAGAGCTGCTTTTGCTGCAGCTTTCTCTGCCATCTTCTTCTTCCTTTCAGCAGCAAGCTTTGCCTTTGCAATTTCCTCTTCTCTTTTCATCTCTTTCAACTTTGCTGGATCAATTTCAGGCTCTTTTGCAGCAGGGGCCTCCTTGTGAGGATTTTCAAATTCATAATCATCATCAATTGCTGCTAAATCCCTCCCTTTGGATTTGGTTTCTTTTTGAGCTGGCAAAGTTTCAACTGGAGAAGGCTTGGGCGCTTCCTTTGGCTGTTTTGCGACAGCTTTTGGTAATGCCTCAGGTTCAGCAGCAGGTTTGGGTTCTTCCAGCAGTGGCTTTTCATCCCAGTTCCTCATGCGCCCGTCCCTACTCAGCTGCCTCATATCCAACGATGACAAAATTCTTTTCTCATAATCAGCCCTAAAAGCTTTGCCGTCGTTCCAAAGTGACATGAATTTCTCACCCTACAATCAGAGGGAAAAATTAGAAAAAAGCAAGATTCAACCACAACCATTATCACGGTCAGAGAAATCAGGAAAAAGAGATGGTTGCTGTGTAATCCCATCGTTGACTTTTTGATAGCTCCGAAGAATGAATATTTATGTGGGCGAACTAACCTCTGTCTGTGAAAGTTCATCAATAGCGGCAACATCTTTCTTAGCAGCCAGCTCACGTGCCTTGTTCAGAAGTGTACGACTTTGGTAGAAATAGGAGTTCTGAAAAAGAAAATACAAAGTCATATACAGAAATTAATTTGGAGTCATGACACTGAGAAAGAAAGAAAGAAAAACAAGTTATGAAATAACGACAAAAATTACTAGATAGTTACATTAGCAACAGCATCAAGAATAGATGAAATTTACATCAAGGACAGAATTACACTTCGACGGGTTCATGACAATAGATATACTATAAACAATCATCAGATTAAAACACACAGAAAATTTCAACTAAAACACACAAGAAAATTTAGGTGCAAACTTCACCATCAGTCAGATTAAATGTGGTATGATACTGGATGAAAATCGGAAGATTTTAAAACAGACTGGGAGTCATTGAATACCACATTTTCAGATGAATAGAAGTGACATCCTCCACATTTTGCATTCCACCTTTCAAAAATTTATTCATGTAAACTGAGATGAAAATGTAAAAATAAGGGTTTCACCATATCCTATACTTATGTTTGAAAACAAGAAGACATTTTTGTAGCTAATAGTGAATATAGAAAACTTTACCAGAAAAAATTCAAAATAAAATGCACCCTTGGGTTCAAACAAAACCGTTTTTCATTTTAACAGTATTCCTTTGAGACTAGACAATAGACAATGCTCATAATTATAGCAAAACATACCCCCTCATCACGCTGTTTCCTCAGCTTCTGGATGCTCTCAAAAGCTTGTTCCCTCTTCTGAGTAACAGCTACCAGTTCTGCCTGAAGAGACTGGATATCGATGTCAATGGTTTTCAGCACATCATCAATTTGCTTCATTTTGGACCGAATCGCCTGTCTCTCTTTCTTCACTCCATCCAAATCCCCGCCAATAAGCTGCAAGAAAATTGAACATGTAAAAGACTATTTAACTAATAATAATACAGAATGAAAAAAATTCAAAACTCTTGAAAAGAAACCCAATAGCAAAACTTACAAAAAAGTATATCTTACCTTAACCTGGTCTTGGATGGCATCTTTCGGCCCAATAGTATCATGCAACTTGGTCCTCATTGCAGAATTGGCAATGACTTTCTCCCTTGTCCCCTCAAGCTGTTTGATTTCACGGAGGATTTGCTTTTCTTCAGTCAATGGAATGCTCTCGTGCTGAATGCGGTACTGTAAGCCATATATCTGTATCCATAAAAGCATATCAGTGGTGAGTGAATGAAGAATATGTTCGAATTAACTAAAACACAAGTAAAGTGAGGGCTTTGGATTAAAAAGCAACTAAGAGATTCATAACATACGAAATTGTTAAGTTCCTCCTCAGATGAGCAGATACCGCCCCGACCAGCATTATTTGAATTGCGCAGCTTTCCCAGTGCCTGCTGCAGAGGCTCAATCTCTTTCATTTTCTCATCAAAAAGACTCTGATATTGCCTGTTGTCCTCTCTTAGAATCTTAATCTGAGAAATCAACTCAGATTTTTCCGACTGCAGGGAAGAGTAAAGACCAAATATGCAATTATAATATGTATATTGAGATTATAAAACTTTCATAGAAAAAAGTTCCTTTTTTTTTTAAGGGAGAAAAAACTTCCCGTTGTCAAGTCATGTGCAACACACATTAATTTTTTATTACATATCAAATGATTTTGAGATATAACTTCGCCAGTAGACAAAAACGTGTCGTTGAGGGTTTAATTATTCAATGCCGAGGCACCAAAACATGGATGCCTTGACATCAGAAAATAAATGATTCGACTCCTTTGAACTAATTTTACAGGTTACATCTCAAGGTAATACGACAAAATGTGCCTTTTACAGTTTGCGGTTCAACGCCTTGAGTCAAGAAACACCAAAACACGAATCCCTTCAAGACCGGAAAATAAAGTATTTGACCCTTCACATTAATTTTCAATATTAATCGACAACTCAAGCATAGCATTAATAGCTCAAATAAAATATTAAATCACTACGGTTTTAAAACATTCTGATTATCTTATCACCAAAGTAATAACAAGTAAAATAGTTTGACATTTAGGGTTTTGTACAGTAACGAACACGGCAAGCAACAATAGTGAATTATCACAACTCACCCTCTTTGCCTTCAGCGCTTCAGTAATCTGAAACCGAGCTTGATTTTTCTTGCTGATCTCCTTATCAAGCAGATCAATCTTAGCTTTGATGGATGGATCATCATAAGGCCTGCATCTGACAAAGTAAAAATAATGAATCTGCTTAGGTGCAGGCCATTCTTCAGCAGCATCTTTCGGGGTATTGGAATCAGCAACATCGTTGACTTCCACTTTCGCAGATTCATCTCCATGTGAGCCAAACTTGATGGTCTCACCAGCTCCCAGATCTTTCTCCGGCTTTCCATTCTCCTTTTCAAGAGCAACAGGTTTGTCTCCTTCAACACCGTTATCCATTGGTCCTTGAACCATCTCGAATCCCACAATCTCACTTGCCATAGCTCCAACTACAAAATCCAAGATACCTGAATCCAAATAAAAATAATAATAATATTCAAATCATATCAAAGCATGAAAAATTCAGCAGTATGTATAATTCAATATTTGATCCACATTCTCAATAAACAGATACTCGAATACTAAATCATGAAACACATCATAGGTTTTTCAGTAACATTAATAGTGTGTTATCATCGTCAAACAAACAAATACACATGCAGAAAATTCAGAAAGTAAAAAAAAACACACACCATATACACAACAAATCAACATGAACAATGAACACTTCAATCAATAAAACAATTGCATCAAATTGATCACAAACAACCAATCCAGCCATATCACATGACATGAAACAAAAAGAGATCTAAACTTTACCATCTTAATCTCAAACATGCAAACCAAAAAAATCACAATCCAGATAAACAATTTATTACCAAATAAATAAAAATCAAATTTTTAGGTTAAAAAACTTAAAACCAAACCTTATTCAATTATGATCAAGCTCAACATGCAAATTCCAAATCTCAGAAAAATAAGCAAAGACAACAAAATAAAAAACTTCATAAGGGCATGATCTGAATAATCAATCACTACATCATTGATACACAAAAACAAAAAATAAGTACTATAAATAAAATAAAATAAAATAAAATAAAAACACACCTTATTCAATTGTGATCAAACCCAACATGCAAAATCCAAATCTCAGAAAAAATAACCAAACAAAGTAAAATAAAAAACTTTATAAAGGGTATGATCTGAATATTGAAAAATGAATCAAACCCATCAATGATTAACAAAAACAAAAAACAAGTAAGTAAAAAAAAAACTTAAGAAATGAAAAAACAGAGAGAAATGAACAATACCAGTGTATAGAGCTAAGAAGATTTGTAAAGAAGAAGACCCCTTTTGAAAAAGGGTCTCCAAATCAAATAAAGAGTTTATGTAAAAACCCAAAATTGAAAAATGGGTCAGATCTCGCTCTGTTTTCTTCTTCTTCCTCCACGTGCAGGTTTACTCAAGAACCCGTTTAGAGAGAGAATGAGAAAGAGACATCATTTTACAGTGTCTCTATATTTATATATGAACAAAAAAAGGATAATGATTTTTTCAGGTTCGACAGTGGATTTCGCTACCTCGATTTCTTCGAAACAGTAAAAACGTAAGGCTAAGGTTGTTTTTCTTGGTTTTGTGGATTTTCTTCATTTGGGTAAAAAGGTAAAATGAAATGAATAAATGAGGTTTTGGGTTTTGCAATTTTGGTGGTTTTATTATCTATGATGATATTCTTTACCTTTGTGTTTTCTTCATTTTTAGGTTGAATGGAAGGTTTGTTTCTTTTAGTAGAAATTTGCTGTTAATGGAATTTTAGGTATTGTATTGACTTTTAGCAAATGGAAGAATATTCACTTACTAAAATGTACAAGGCTGTGTTTGAAAATGAGAATGATTTTGTTGTTGTTTTTGGAAACATGTTTAGGTGAATTTTTAGGTAGGTAGTTATAGGGTTGAAGACGATAGGTTCGATTAGATAATTGTAGGGTTTGACAGATTCGATTATATCTGATATAATACAAAGAAAGGTTGAAGACGATGAGTTCAGTGAGTCTATGTAAGGTTTGCTTGAAAATAAGAATGAGTTTTTTTGTTGCTTTTGGAAATATTAGGTAGAGTTTTAGGTAGTTAGTTATGTGGTTGCAAAGATTCGATTATCCGAGTTGATACTCAGAATGGTTGAAGACGATGTGTTCGATTAGGTAATCATTGGGTTTGACAGATACGATCACAGGGTTTGACAGATACGATCACAGGGTTTGACAGATACGATTATCTGATATGATATTGAGAAAGGTTAGAGATGATGAGTTCAGTTAGGTAATCATTGGGATTTGACATATACGATTACCTGATATGATATTGAGAAAGATCAAAGACGATGACTTTGTTGAGTCTATGCAAGTTGCTGTGTACTGGTGTCGTTATCGTCATTTTATGTTAGTTACAGGTGGTTTCATTCGTTGACCTTGTGGCCCATTTAAACACCCTTAGTTGTAAGGTTTATGTGGATAAGATGAAGTCTGATGTGTGTTAAATTGTACATAGACTCGTAGTTCATCATTTGGCCAACATAATAAATGCAACAAAAAAGAAAGAAATTTAATGGAAACAGGTTGATCATTATAGTCTAAATCGTCCAATATTTTGTCTAACTCGGTTACTCGATAAATCATAGTGCTCGTACAAAAGGGGTTAGAAGACATATATATGTTTTTGGTTGGTTATTATAAGGTTGTAGAGATCTGATTATCATGTCTGCTATTTATGAAGGTTGGAGACGATGAGCTCAATTAGGTTATCATAGGTTTAACAGATACAATTATTTGATCTGATATTGATAAAGGTTGGACACCACAAGTTTAGTGAATCTATGCAAGTTGTTATGTGTTGGTGTAGTTGTCACTGCTCCTTTTATGTTGGTTATCAGTGGTTCGATTCATTGGCCTTATTGGCCATCTAAAAACCCTTGGGTGTAGGGTTTATTTGCATAAGACGACGTATGTCACGTGTTAAATTGTACTTAGACTTGCACTTCATCATTTGTCCGACATAATAAATGCAGCAAAAAAAGAAATAAATTTAATGAAAACAAGTTGGTCATTACAGTCTAAATCGCCTGATATTATATCCAACTTGATTACTCGTTATATCATAGTGTTGTTGCAAAAAGGGTTATAGGACATATACATGTTTATGGATGGTTCTTATAAGGTTATAAATATTTCATTCTCGGATCTAATGTTTATAAAGGATGGAGACGATGATATCACTTAGGTAATCATAGGGTTTTCCATATACGATTATCCGATATGATTGATTAAGCTCGGAGACTACAAGTTTAGGGATCAATGAAAGTTGTTATGAATTAGTGTCATTATCGTTGCTCTTTTTATGTTGGTTATCAGTGGTTTGATTCGTTGACCTTGTTAACATTCTAAAAACCCTTGGGTGTGGGGTTTATTTGCATTAGATGATGTATGACACGTGTTAAACAATACTTAGACTTTTAGTTCGTCGTTTGGCCGACATAATAAATGCAACAAATAAAGAAATAAATTTAATGAAAACAAGTTGGTCATTATAATCTAAAACGCCCGATATTATGTATAACTCGATTACTCGTTATATCATATAGTGTTGTAACAAAAAAGGTTATAGGACATATACATGTTTATGGTTGTTTTATTATAAGGTTATAGAGATTTCATTCTCGGATATGATATTTATAAAGGTTAGACAAGATGAGCTCAATTAGGTAATCATATGGTTTGACAGATACGATTATCTCATATTGATTAGGGTCCGAGATGACGAGTTTAGTGATCTATGTAAGTTGTTATGAATTGGTATCATTATCGTTGTTGTTTTATGTTAGTTATCGCTGGTTCGATTTGTTGGACTTGTTGCCCATCTAAACACCCTTGGTCATAGAATTGATGTGGATAAGATGAAGTCAAACACACATTGAACTATACTAAGACTCGTAGTTTATCGTGGCCGACACAATAAATGCAACAAAAGAGAAAGAAATTAATTAATTTAAATAAACTAGTCATTACAATCTAAACCACCCAAAAACACCAAACTCGATTATTTGCTACTCGTCATATCAGAGTGTTGCTAGCTTTCTAAAAACGGGGTTAGACAACATATACATGATTTTGGTTTGGGTTGAATTTGGGGTTTTGGTTTTGAACCCGCTTGATGTCCAACTCTACGTAATTACGTGAATTTTAGGGTATGTTTCATAACTAGAATAAAATATACTTCATCTACCTCAAAACAAGTGATCTAGTTGACCATTTCACATGTGTGAATGCATAATTTTGACCTTTAATATATTTATCTATTTATTAGCAAAAAAAAAAAAAAGGTTTATATTTTGAAATTTTTCATTGAGACAAATCTAATAACATATTATATACTACCATTAGTGTTTATAATTTGGTGAAAATATGGTCAAAATATGTTGTATGAATATTGTATATAGTCAAACTAGGTCATTAATTGTTCTATTTTTTTGGTCAAGAAACTAGGTCATTCATTTTATGTTATTTGACAAGTGAATATTATAACTAAATCATGTTGTTATTAAAAAAAAAAAAACTCAATCATGTTGCTCTATCTTATTATGTATTTCCCCAATGTTTAAATATTAATCTCTCAGTGAACATAGCTTAGTTGATAGGTTCAAACTTCATATTTCACGCTTATTCATCTCAACAAGTGATTATAGCCACTGGATTACTTGAACAAAAAATTATTAACATGTCGTTATGGTTTGATAAGAAATCAATTACATATGATAAGATAAAAAAAAATTCTCATTGACCTTTTTTTAAGGGTAATTCATATTCACCATTCAAAAAGCTATAAGAATTATAACGAAGTAATTAAAAAATAAATATAAAAAAAACTTTAAAAAAAATCAAAGAATTGATGTCAATTTGTACAAACGGTAATTTGTCATTTTAATTATTTTTTAAAATGAGAAGCTAAAAAAAATTATGTAAAATCTAATCAAATAATAAATATTAAAATAAACTAAAAATAATATTAAAAACTATATAAAAAGAGTTAGGTTAAAAATATTTAAACTAATTTGGAAAATATTTATGAAATTTGAAATCACAAATTGACCATATGATTTGAAAATAAAATAAAATAAAATAAAGGACAAAACTCAAACAAACTAAAGAATTAAGCCAAAAAAGGAGTAGCTTAATTCTATCCAAAATATGTTGTATCGATTTCTCCTTATTATTAAAAATCCTCTTATTTCTTTTTTTCCATATTACTCACACACTTGCAAACCAAATTAAATATAAAGCAGACCGAAGAGATTTTGAATTACCACTTGTCTTTCTAAACTTAATAAAATGATCCGGCATCCGGTGTGGATCAGCTGCACAAATACTGGTCCAAAACCTAATCAACTATCAATTCAAACAAAAAAAAAAAGGGCAATTCAAAAAGAGGTGATCCACATACTCCACTACACCGCACCCAACTATACATAACTGAGGAATTTGTTGAAGTATGTCACGCTTATATCCGTTTTCGAAGAAGACGCCAAACAAACAATATAACTTTCAAAGGAACTTGTTTATGCGACATTAAATCAGATAATGTTGAATGAATAGGTTGGTCCTCCGTAGTCAGCAAAGGATAGACACCGCAAATAATATAACCTTTTGAAGGATCTAAATACCATTTCCATGTATCCACCACATCAACATATAAAACAACATTAAGAAGGATAACACAACACTTCCATAACATTTCCTCCTCCCATGCAAACAACATCGTCGCTGCTTCCAAGCCTTACTCCCTTACCCCAACCAACCGCAAACATATCATCAACTGACATCAAAGGGTTGTCTGTTAACTCAAATAACCTATGAAATCTAACACTAAGAGGAATACCACCCAACCAATGATCCGTCCAAAAAAGAATGTAGCAATACCATTTCATATCGACTTTCTTAAGTTATAATCAAACCAATTGGCCACCCCTAAACCAATCCTTCTCTAAACTCCCATCAAATTCTTCCACCAAGAAGAATTTTGACTCCCACTTTCGTTCAACTAACCCCCACCTCCCCGTAACACGCCGCCAAAACTCTATACTAAATACTCTCCCTATCGACATACATCCTCCAACACCACTTTCCTAACAATGTAAAGTTAAATTCCCTCATCTTCCTAACCCCTAAACCTCCCACCTCCTCACCATAAAAAAATATTTTAATAAAGATTCTATATAAGAGATTATACTTATGAGAACCTTGAAGAAATTGTTATTGATTCCCTTTGCAAGCTTATCACTTCAATGGAAATCAATGATAAACCGCATCATATCATTTTTAATCTCCTCCCAAAAATCCTTGATGAAACCAAAATTGATCTCATCCGGCCTAGGACTCTTAAATCTCTCACAATCCTAAACTATCTACTTCACCTCCTCCATCTAAAAAGTTTAACCAAGTCAATTCCATCCTGATTGCATAATGTTTCAAACTGCAGATTATATATCCTAATTGCATAGTGTTAATTGAATTGTTATTTTGTGCACATCAAATGCAAGTTACGATTAATCCTTATATCATTAAAAAAACAAACTAAAAAATTTTCTACACGAAAGCATTTATAAAAAGGAAATTAAAAAAAATGTTCAACTTAAAAGATCAATAATTTTTGTGTACCTATCGCCTCTAATGGACATTGCGAATTTTATTTTAGTACCTTACCTTGCACATATTTATGCAATACACATATTTGAATCACTTAACCATTTAGTTTCAATCTTTCTTGAGCTAGTTTTTTTTTTATTTAATCTATTTTAGTGTACTTTGATTTGCTTAAATTTTCTCTTTTGTCTTTCAAATTTGTCGTGATTATCTTAAAGCTTCTCGCGTCTTGTTTGGTCTCTTGAGTGATAACGTACATGTGTGTTTTTATCACATCTGTGTAGAGATTTAGCACAAAATTGATGGAGATTTGTTTGGTTTGATATTCTAAAAGGCAAGTACTTGACATAACAATACAAGACAGAACAACACATGATGAGACAGAATAAACAAGACAAAAATTTATGGTATCAAACAATTTTTTTTATCTTATACATACTGTGTTTGGTGGACGAAAGGTTATCTGGATATTTTAGACAATTTATACTTAGGATGAAAAAAAAATGTGTTGTGGTTTAGTGAGGGACAAGACTTTCAATTTTTGTCTTGTTCCTTACCCCTCAATTTGTCCAATTCCTAAAACAAATTTTCAATTAATCACAACACAACTTAATTTGTCATGTTCAGTCACTTATTTCTTAGCTGATCAAACCAATCCGAAGAATTTTATTATTATGGAGTGGAAAGAAGCTAAAGTGAACATAAAAAAAAAATCATTGTGTGATACACAAAAGCGATACAATTCCCGTAAATACTTAGGGGTTGTTTGTTTGAAGGTTAAGAATTACATTCATGGGAATACATGGAGAGAAAATGAATAAACCTATGTTTGTTACAAAATTGAGAAACAATCATTCTCAAATATAAAGGTTCATGGGAATGAAATAACTTTTAATATTTACATGAAATTATTATGATATTAAAAGATGGGAAAGTGGGTTCCTATGAAATTTATATACTTTTTTAAATAAAAAAATTAAACTCCGAACTTTCTTAAGAATGTTAAAGAATGTTCCAGACATATTTTAATAAAAATACCTAGAAACCAACGCACTCTTAGGTGTTCCTTTCATGAATTGCAAATTTATTCACATTAATGTGACATTGGAAATCCTTAGTTCCCATATTTGTTTCAAGTTTTCATAAATTATGTGTAGATACTTTTGATTCCTAAGAATAAAATTTACACATGACTTTTCCACTTGTTATTCCCATGTTAATGGGTGGAAATCTTTTATTCCAAACCACTGATAACTTCGAGCAATTCTTGGGTGGACAGAAGAATTTGGACACTCAACATGGTCACACACACATAAAAAGAAAAAAGTAGAAAAACTAATAATTAAATAATCATTAATTTTCAAATGATGATAGCATGTGCACTTTTTCGTATGTGTGACCAAATGAAATGTCCAAATTCTCTTGTCCACCAAAAAATTATTCCATAACTTCCCACTCCTACTTTATTTTAACTTTAAATTAAATATATTTAAAAATATTCTTGGAAAATTAATTAGTATACCAATAGAGCATACTAATTAAATATATTTAAAAATATTGTTGTTAGAATTTAATTAGTATACTCTATCAGTGTACATTAATTGACGGGACATCACATCATTATATGCATGTGAAAAATAGTTATACACTGATAGAGCATACTAATTGAATTATTATTATTTTTATCATCATCATCATCATCATCAGGGTTAATTAAGTAAAGGATCTTTATAAATATCTAGAATTTCATTTTTAGTCCCTACAAAAAAATGCACTTTTTAGTGCATGTAACATTTCCCTCTAGCATTTTTAGGATACAAAATGAAGATAGAAAATTTTACTGGATTAAAAATGTTGATATATTTTTTTACAAAGACTAAAAATGCTGGCGGAAAATTGTACAGGACTAAAAAGTGCGATTTTTAGGGACTAAAAACAAAATTCTAGATATTTACAGAGTCAACCCTTATTAGTATATTGATCTTGATACTTGTTTTGTTATTGTGGTACTTGTTGCTGGAATCATGAGTGAAAGTGAACTAAGTGTTTGTTTGGTTCAACATGTAGCATGTATGCAAAATGTAGTTTGATGCAAATCACGGTAAAAAAAACTACGTTAACATAAAAGTTGGTATTTGGAGTTTCTGAAAATCACAAAAACACATCGTAAAGTGCGCAAACATGCTTTTGTGTGTTGAAAACAGGAAACCGAACACGTGATAACCCCCTTCACCTATAATCGATTCTTTTATGGATGATTTTACAAACATGTTTGTCATACCCCAATTTTTGACCCAAGATCTTACATTCATACAGTCTCTGACCCGGAATATTCTTTGTCTTTTCAGCGAAAAATTCGGCAGAGAGGTATTTTAAAATACCTCATTTTTGTTCCGAATCGGACCCTCATCTCTCATTTTTTTTAGTTAGTTAGTTTTTTTTTATTACTTTTATCTTTTTAATTTTCCATCTTTTATTGTCTTTTTAAGTAATTTTAATTTTAACTTTTATTGTTTGTTTTTTTTTCTTTTTCATTTATTTATTAGTTTCTTCATTTTATTTTATGTTTTATTATTATTATTATTTTTAATTGTCCAAAGAATTCAATACATCTAAATTACTGTCCAGGGGTCCAAAATCTTGTTTCATCTGCGCCACCTTTTCAGGGTGATCCATAGGGTCAAACGTGTTCTTTCTCTCCAAGTTATTTCCGATTTTCACCAAACCCTAAGGTTATAAAATACAACCTGCGACACACAATTACGGGGGGCTGAAACCTGCAAAACACAACATCACAGTAACACACACAAATTCCAGGCATAAACCAATTCCCAGACAACAATTTCACCCAAAGAAAGAGCCAATTTTTTTTTTAACTATAAACATGTTACCAATTTCATCATCACGAAAAAACAACATTAGAACAAGAACCTACAAGAAGAGGATACAATATCGAAAAACAGCCCAAAACAAGTAACAAACACCCAGAACCTCACATCACAAACCCTCTCAATCATCAGTAACCAAACACCATTCAAAACTGTTTTAACCCACCCAAACCAATTAAAATCGACCCAAATCCACAACCATTCAACCAAACACATAGCACCATCAATCCATAACCAAATCAACCGCACCAAATCACAAATCCAAATACCCAAAGAACATATCATAGCCAAATCTGAATCCAGAGATAAAGGTAGTTGGTGACTTCTCTTTCGTTTTAGGTCTAGGCTTAACCTTCTTTTTTTTTTTTTATGTGAAAAACAGGTGAAGGAGAAGAAGTGGTAGAGAATACAAGAATAAATTTTAAAAAAAATTAAAGTTAGGGTTCCGGCGCGGTGGTGCCGCCGCACCGGCCGACCAACCGCCGCCGGAACCCCCACCGGAACTTTGCCGGAGTTTGGAAGAAGAAGGAGTTGGGGGAAGAAAGAGAGGAGAGAAAGAAAAGAAGAGAGAGAAGGGAAAAGAAGGAATGAATGAAAAAAGGAAAGAAAATTGCTTTTATAGGGCCTTTTTGCTTTACGATCACGTGTGCGTGGGTGTATGGGATACCACGCACCCTCCCGCCATCAGGCTTCTGATCTGGATCTAAGGGCCCACTGATTCCATGATCCATGATCTAATCTAGGCCTTATGATTTTGATTAAGCGGCCTAGATCTGATCAGATCAAGCCCAACGCCCTTGCACATGTTTATGCTCAATTTTTTTATTTTATTTTATTTTATATGCCCCTTTTATTTACTGCTCCCCCCCCATTATTTCTTTTCATGCATTTATTTAATTCCTTTAGCATTTTTATTTTCCCTTCTCCTGCATTTTTTTATTTAGTTCTTTATTAGTTTAGGTTATCATTTTGCATCAATCCCCCTCACTGACAATTCCCAACAGGATGAGTTGATTTGAGCTGGTACAAAGGATGGATACTACTCAGTAAGATCAGGTTATTTCACCAACTTAAACCGACACGAAAATATCAATTCAGACCCTAAAAGTTCTAGAACAGATAACTCAACTATATGGAAATCCCTTTGGCAACTCAAAATTCCCCCCAAATACACAAATCTTATTTGGCGTGTTTTACACAATGGTATACCTGTTCATTACAATTTGTTTAATAGAGGTATGTTAAGCGACCCTCTGTGCCCAAGATGTAGTGAGTTTAGTGAAGATACATCTCATGTTTTCAAAGATTGTATTTGGGCAAAACAAGTATGGTTCGCTTCAGCCCTTACTATTAAGATGGACAACAATCCAATTACCTTTGTTGAATGGCTGACCCATATGCTAAATACGCTGGATAAAAACAGTATGGCTTATGTAGCTGCTATTATGTACCAGATCTGGCCGAGTAGAAACTTACTTATTTTTCAAAACAAATGCATCCCTGCTGAAGAAGCTGCAACTAAAGCCTCATCCCTTCTTTCGGAATTTCGATCATGCAACAAGCATCTCTATCTCAAACCTCCATCAGACAACCTGAGTTTACAGTGCTGCAACACCAGGCTGAGTCCTCCTTCAAAGGACTGGCTCAAACTCAACGTAGACGCTCACTTTGTTAGTGATGGCCATTTGGGATTGGGTTGGATCCTGCGACGGGAGGATGGGGGCACGGTTGCGGTGGTAACGAAGGTGGTCAGGAGCGGTAGTGATGCGAAGATAGCAGAAGCTCTTGGTATTCTGGAAGCTCTTTGTTACATTCACGAAAACAAGTTGAACTCAGTTGTGGTGGAATCTGATTCTCAAGTTAGTATAAAAGCCATTGTGGAGAAAAGCTTCGATAAAACCTACTGGGGGAAGATTATCAGATCCTGTTCTCAGATTGGGAGTTGGCTAGATAAGATTGAGTTTATGTGGACCAATCGGGGAAATAATCACACTGCTCATGAGATTGCTAGATGGGTTGCTTTTGAGCCAGATAGACAATGGACCTCTAGAATTCCTAGGCCCATTTTTGATCATATCCAAAAAGATACGATGCTGTAATTTTTCTCTTTTAATGAAATTCATTACTCAAAAAAAAAAAAAGTTTATCATTTTGAATCATTTTATTTATTTATTTTCGTCATTTATTTTATTGCGTAGCATTTAAAATGTATCCTAGGTCAATGTAATCCAAAAATGAGAAAAGTGTGTGTGTTCTTTTGTTTTTACTGCTTTATATATATATATTGAAAAATGCAAAAATATTAGGCTAGATTAAGAGATTTTGTGGTGATCCAACGTCACTACAAAATTCTCACGTTTTTATTTAATTGCTACGTTAGTTTATTTTTTTATTTATTATTCAAAACAACAAAACATGCAAATAACCAAAATCACCAAAAATATTTTCATAATAAACCTTGATCAAGTGATTTCCCTTTTTTTTGTTTCTTTCTTAATCAAATATTAATCCATTTAATTATATTTTGAGTCATTTTCTTTTAATATTAAAAAATACAAACAAATTCTCTTTGCCACTTGGCTTTTTATTTTACAACTTTTTCAAAACTAAAAAATACAAAATCAATCAAACGGTAATTTCTACCCCGAACTACGAGGTTTTGATCCCTCACGGGTACGTAGGGAAAGGACACTCGTCCTTCCAAATCAATAAAAAATGTAAATAAAAATCTTTCTTTTCTTTTCATCATTCTAATTCCTTCTTTTCAAAAAAGCAAGTAAGTTATAGCACAAAAAATAAATAAAATTAAGAGGTTCCCATAGAATACTATGGATATTTAGGGTGCTAACACCTTCCCTAAATATAACTAATCCCCGAACCCTAAATCTTTAAAAATAATGGTTATTCAAACTTTTTCCCATTCTTTTGAAAAAATTAGAAGTCAGTCGTAAAATAAAGTTAGTGAGTCTATGCTAATCAAATAGCTATGATCTCCGAAAAATGACACGACAATGTTGAATACTCAAATGAATGCATCGATAAAAGAGCTTGGAACCAAAGAGAGAGGAGATATTATCATATAAGATCTTCTCAAAATGAATTTAAGTTTGAAATCAAGGAATAAGTGAAACACATATGACGATAACGGTAGTATATGTCAAGGAGAATATGTGAAAATCAAAGGGATGTCACGAGAAAACGTATCATAGGGATCATGAGAATAACCCTAGGGATTACCATGGAAATGAGAGGAGAAATCAAAACATATAATGATACACATAAACATCATTACAAGAATTTTGCATTTTATTGCGGAATTAAACCCTTTGTTACTAAAGGCTTATTCCCAGGGCCGGGGGTGCAACGGCCTAGGGCCCTTGCTGGTAGGGGCCCATTTTTTTATGGAATGGGTGTATATATCAATATTTGGTTTATAGGGGGTATATATAACAAAATTTAACAAAATGCCCTAAACATTGACATGATGAAAGTTGGCCTGAAGTCTGTTAATGATTTAGGCCTTTTTAGCGCGATTTGCTATATATACCCCTCTATACACCTTCCCCATAAAAAAAACTTGTTGTTCATAATAATGTACGAAAAATTTTATCATCGAAGAAATTGGTGATATTTGTTTGGGCCCTTTGTTCCTAATAATGTGTCTCAGTAATATTAAAAATTAATGTGTATCTCATTAATTTCAATGAGGTAATATCTTATCATAAGTGTGATAAAGTTCTTGACATAAGTGATTAAGTGTGCTAAAATTCACAATTGAAGGTACACTTTTAACAGCAGTCTAACATTGATTTGGTATCATCTTAATAAACTTGTTAGATATACTTATAGCATATAAAAAGAGGAATGATACACTTCTAGCATATAAAAGAGTTATTGTATATATGATTCCTCTAAAAAGTCTAACAATAATTTTGTATCAAGTATTATTGTTGTTATGGGTTTAATATTGGAGAATTTTGCATTCAAAAGTTTAAAATTTAATTATTTACGTGTTGATATACTTTTATATTTTTGATGTTATGATTCTTAGGTGCTAAAAATTTAGTCTCTATTTCAGTCTATTTCGCAGGTGTTGTTGTTCTCTACTTCTACGATATTTTATTTTGTTTTGATGTCTCTTCACATTGAAAGGACAAGCATAAAAGGGAGGACAATTTTTTTCCTAAAGTAATTCACTTCTAAATACAAGAATGATTCATCTCAATATTCTTCTCTTATACTAGATGTTCCATTAGTGATAATATTTACTTTTTTTTTATAATTGATGGTGGTAGTAGTTAAAATGCAGCCAGTATGCCATTAAAACATACTCAGAGAAATTTAATTTTTTTAAATTGAGGTTACCTTCTTAGGATTTGTTGCAAGTGCACAAGGTGTAATGGTAGATGAGGAAAAGAACAAGGCCATAAGGGATTGGCCAAAACCTAAATGTCTGAGTGATGTTATGAGTTTTCATGACAGCTTATATAAGAGTTTTTGTGTCTGATTTTAATACTTTTACCACTCTTTTGAATGACACCGTTAAGAAAAATGTTGCACTCAGTACTTTAAAGGAAAAAGCGAAACCATAAAGGTGGGTTGTATGCCATAGACTTGATTTTACTTCTCTTCTCATTATTATGAGCTTATGAAGCATCACTCTTATTATGGACATGGTGGTTATTTGTTCAAATGCAATAGATTTTGCCTAAGATGAGAGATATTTGTTAGATAGGTGCATGTTTAATAGGTCATTTGGGGGAGCATAAGATCCTTGATATGTTGCAGAAACATTTCTATTGGCCTAAGATTAAGCACAATGTACCAATTATGGTTGATACAAATGGTAGTACATTCCGCTCACACCCGCTGTGACTTGGTTTCGTGTTTGAATCCCACAGTTGATATTCCATTGTAAATCTTTAATGAGGTTCATGATTATCACTAAGCTTGCATGGAGATGTGCCTTCCCTAACCTAACTTGTTTGATAATAAGATGAAGCATGGCGTGCATTTCTTATTGTTCTGAGTTGATTTGTCCATGGGTTTTGCTTTTGGGTCCACCAAGAACAAACATGGCCGTGACACCATTTTGTTTTCGTCAAAGACTAACATGCTAAAGTGAAGGTCAATATTGAAAAGAAAATGGAAATGCTATACCAAAAGTGTCATCAAGACTCGAAAGAAAAATATGGTATTTGAACTCAGTGATATGGTTTGGGTTCACATAAGAGGAGATGTTTTCCTTCGTAATAAAATCAAGCTTTGGCACCTCGATGTTGGCTCTTCACCACCTGGAACTGTAGTATGTTCCAAGGGTTGGGTTGTTCGCCCATTAAAGCGGTACGTGAGCTGAGTTCATAACGTTGTGAGACAGTTCAGTTCATATCCGATGTGGGCGTTAGAACATTGAGAAAACCCTTTTCTAGTACGAGAGGACCAAGAAGGATGCACCTTTGGTGTGCCAGTTATCGTGCCATATCGGTAAACGCTGGGTAGCTGAGTGATGAGTGATGACCCTTTTAAGGTGCTAGAGTGAATAAATGATAACGCATATAATTAAGATGGAGCTTCACCGAGTTAGTGCTACATTCTATGTTAGTGAAGGAAATCAATCTGAAGTCTAATTAATTAGGCTTAATTGCAGTTTTGGTCCCTCTACTTACATCTTTTTGTGGAATTAGTCCTCCTATTTTAAAATTCGACAGTTTTGGTCCCTCCATCATCTTTTTTAACTAAAAAAATGCGATGTGATAGGTTTTAAATGCCTAGGTATATGTATCTAAATATCAACATTGAGGAAATCGTAAGAAAATTCCTTTGAAAACTTCATTTAAAATATGTTATATCACCATATTTTAAACAAAATATTATAAAGAGAGACCAAAACTATTGAATTTTAAAATAGGAGGACCAATTTTGCAAAATAATGAAAATAGGGGAACCAAAACTGCAATTAAGTCAATTAATTAAATGATAGACATGACATGCCGACATTCTTTAATTAGAGATGCAAGTATGTAAACCATTTTTAATTTGTACATACAAGTGTGATAAAATTGTCTAAGATTCTTCAATAAGAAAGAGACCAAAAATTTAAAATTAGTGTTTAGAGACCAAAATGTAACTTTCTAATTGTTGACAGAGAACAAATTATCCCTTAATATAATTCATATAACATGTTTTGTAAATTATGACATGGTGGACACATGATAAAAATACATATCGTACACACAAAATTATATCCTTTTCTAGGTAAAAGTTGAGGTAAGAGCTAAAGAATTTCAGTTTTCTTTCATCACTAATACGTAAGTTATTTTTCCAGACGCAATCTTCACACAAAATTCTATCCATTTGTGGTTTTTTTATCTCCAAAACTAGAAGCAATCTTCACTCCTTTTATAAAATATTTATTTTTCATAAGGTTCCATGCATCAAATCTAATCTTATTTGAGACGTTTGCCATATTGTGAGACTCTAGTATATTCTTCTACACTCTTGGTAAAAATATATACTAATTTTTTAATAGAGAATAAATTTTAAAGATGGTACTCCCACGATCTTGTATCAAGTGACATAGTTGATTGTTTTACATATATCAATACACAATTTTGATATTTAACATCTTTAATTATCTATTTAAAAAATTGAAAAAAATTGATATTTTAAAAATATTTTTCGAGGCAAATTCAACATCTTATATGTTACTACTGCATCTAGTCACTGTTATAATCAAATATTCATTTTTTTTTTCAATTTTATTAAATATTTATTAAATAACTAATGTATTTGAATTATATAAACCAAATACATCAATTAATATAGTCCAAATAACATGCATTACCAAATTTGTCGTTATATATTAATAGAAAAATATTATCAAAATGTGTTATCTGAATAAAGTATATATAGTTAAACTATGTCAATTAGTATAAGATGGAGAAAGTCATTTTTTTTGCGAATGACAAGGAGAAAAAAAGAACACTATGAACATGGCTTAGTATGTGAAATCAAGCCTCAACCGAATCTCTAAATCCGGCGGACAAGCCTGCCAAAAGTTCACTCTTAATCTTGAAGGTGGTCCAAGCTTGGCTTAAAAATATGCGTAGCAGTTGTCTTCTCTGAATACATGTTTTTTTTTCTTAAAATAATTGTATTACCTCCACAAAAGATAAATACATGTTGTAATGAAATCTTAGAAATATGCTCAATTAAACCAAAAATCTTCACAAATAAAGAAGCATACAGATTCAGATGTTAAACATGATGCACGTCATTTTGTAATGAATAAAAGTTATGTATCCTTTCAAATAAGTATCACTGCAAAAATAATTTTATATTATATTAATTTGCAAAAATAATTTTTTTAAGTGGTTTTTTCGCTTTCAATTTTATCCTTAAATAAATTTGCCTATAAGAATGTTATGTTATATTGTTTGTGTCATTAAAAATATACGAATTTATATCATATTTATTATACGGTTAGTGTCATTGAAAAAATAATTATAATTTGTTACGGTATAAAAGTGCAAAATATGTATACCTATAATTTTAGTCAAAATCAAAATAATTTAAATCAAAATTTTATAAAAACTACCGTTCTTAATTTATATTCTCTTATTTTCAAAATACATGTTGCAGTCAACCACTTCACACATGTTAACACACAACTTTGATTTTTTTGGTGGTGTCTGAGGTTCGAACCTCGGACCTTGCATATATTATGCATTGTCCTTACCAACTGAGCTAAGCTCACGATGACAATACACAACTTTGATTGTTAATATATTTAATTATCTAAAGTAAAAAGTATAAAATTTAATATTTTAAAAATATTTATCGAGACAAATCGAACAACATTTTACATGCTAATATTTGTATTTATTTACTAGTTGAAAAATATGGTCATGTGAGTAATACACATTATAAGAAACCCACTTAGGTTGGCCCAGTGGTATTGACTTGGGATATGAGAGTGTGCTCTTCCTCCAAGTCTCAGGTTCAATTCTCACCGATTTCAATTTAGGTGGGCTAATTTACCTTCTTCAAAAAGAAAAAAAGATACAAGAATACAATATATATTTTAGAATGAAGAAAGTATACATTAGCATTAGTTAACATAGATTTGATCAATTAATAAGTTAGAAAATGTGACTCTCCCTAACATAGGTAATTGGTAAGTTAATTAAGTTTGAAGTCCCTAAATAAATGGTACCACTTTGTCCAGTCTAACACGTACACATACGTACCTACAACAACAAGAAACTCCTTTCGGTTCTTTTAATATTTCTTATAACATGTTTTGTGCTGTGTTCAACTTTCTTCATTAGAGTTTAGACCTTTCTCTCTCCTACATTTCTATGTTCTTTTAGACGTGGACGCTTCCTCCATCACATAACAAACAACAGGTTTCATCTCTCTACTAAATTCTTCATCATCATCACTATGATCTACTAGATAGATTAATTACTATATATATATGTATATATTTCTTGTCACGTTAATTCTCACCTTATTAATCTTCTTCACATGCATGGTACTTTTCTTTCCTTTTTTATGTTATCAATGTTTTAACAAACATTCATTGTTTTCTCCTTTTTTTTGTTTGTTTTATTCTTTTCACGATCATTTTCTTTCCCTTTCAAGCGTTTTTGGTTGAACACATCTATCAATAATAACAGTTTCAACAGTTAGATTTTATACACCATTTTGTTTCAGCTTATATTATTGTTCTAGATCGTTGTTTTATTTTTGTTCATTGTAGAGAAATATGTTCATGTTTTTTTTTTTGACAAAAAATATGTTCTTGTTGAAGAATTTAGAATAATATTTAATATTCATTGGTCAATTTCTTCGATTATTTTTATGCTAATGTTTGTCTGTATGGTTTAGTTTTGATCATTTAATTATCAGTTTTTTTATTGATGCGTTACCCGTTTGATTTTGAAACTGCAATTTATTAGTATATAATTAATATCACTTCAAAAATATTTGACTGCAATTTTATTCAATTTTAATCTTTGATGTTGATTCAACAGAAAATATTCAGTGGCTTAAAGATTATTGAGAAGTGAGAAGATATATGATAAAGGTCAATTTTGGAAGCTTCAAATTGTTAAATTGATGAAGAGTTATCAAATTATGTTTCAATGATTCATGGAATGTAGAATTTATCCATTATGATGAAAATGGGAATCTTAAACATGGAAAAGAAATGGTTATATCCTCTACTTGCTACTTCTGCTTTTTGTATGCTTTTTCTAGCAACATCCTTTAACATGGGACTTGTTTCATCAATTCATTCAATCAATTCACTTTTCTTTTTTCTACCATCACATACATATAGAAACCAAACATCTTCACTTTCTTTTGTTGAAAAAAAGATTTCTCCTGCTCCGGCTCCCGCTAAGCCTTCAACCCCTCGTTTCGCTTATTTGATTTCGGGTTCTAAAGGTGATTTGGAAAAGCTTTGGAGAACTCTTCATGCACTTTATCATCCGTTAAATCATTATGTTGTTCATTTAGACCTCGAGGCGCCCTTGGAGGAAAGGTTGGAACTTGCTTCTAGAATCGAAAAACAACATATCTTCAATGAGGTTGGGAATGTGTTTGTAATCTCAAAGGCTAATATGGTTACTTACCGTGGACCGACGATGGTTGCTAATACTCTTCATGCTTGTGCTATTTTGCTCAAGAGAAGTAAAGATTGGGATTGGTTCATCAATCTTAGTGCTTCTGATTATCCTCTTGTCACTCAAGATGGTTAGTTTTTTAATCTTGTATGATTCTTTCTATTAGTATTTTAATCTGGTTTATAATGATTCTTAGAAGTTTGATTATATGGTTATAAAATTGCACAGATCTACTATATTCTTTCTCAAATTTGGATAGAAGCCTCAACTTCATCGAGCATACAAGTCGGTTAGGATGGAAGCTGTAAGTATTTTCTTCTGTCCTTCTATGTGGCATAAACAACTTGACATGTAAATAATGAATTATTTGGTCTGTGATATGATACATGGATGTATACATAACGATGAACTGGACTATACCGTGCAGGGATAAACGAGCAATGCCGATAATAGTAGATCCCGGGCTTTACCAGTCGACAAAGCAGGATGTATTTTGGGTCAATCCTAAGAGAGCTTTGCCAACTGCATTTAAACTATTCACTGGTTGGTTTCCCCCTTCACAACTTTATTTCTTTGTCCATGTAATAATGAGTTTAATTTTGCCATACTGTCAGTGTAAAAAGTTTCAACCAATCGTATTTATGACTTCAAAAGTAGTTGCGATTACAGTTAAATGTTTTTAATGATCTAACAATAATTGATTGATTGATCAACTTTCTCTAAAGTTTACTTATGCAAATTTCAAGAACAATGATCTAAGAGTATCAAAATTGTTGTATGCTATAGTTTGTAGATACTACTTTTCTGATATTTCAAAAACAATTATGTTATCTGGTTCCTTTAATTGTCTTCTAGGAAACAGGTTCTTAAGATACAATTACAATATATGCTTCTGTAATTTATAACACATATTGTTTTTACAATCTGTGAAATTTGTTTGTTTTATGAAAGATTCTCCTTTTATACAAACAATAGGCCATTCTTGTACCTATTAGATAGGGGAGTGAAGATTAATCAATCTTAAGCAATAAGTCAAACAATGACCCTTTTATGGTCTGTTGGGATTGATTTATTCGAGGTTATCTCTTGGCATAAGCATTTGTGTTACTGTTTGAAAGAGCTTATGGAAACAACTTATGACATGTCCATAAGCTGTTTTCAGCTGATTTGTATAACCTCCTCAAGACAGCTTAGGAAAACAGCCTGTATGATGACACATTTACTTTATTTTATCTTTTGTTATAGAAATAGCCTATACATAAGCACTTATGATAAGCGTGTATGCTATAGGCACTTAATTAAGTCGATGATCCAAGCAGGGCTTAGTGTAACCTCATTTACTTTCCAAAGTATTTTTTGTTGAATTATTGTAGCTTCATTGTAGGTTCAGCATGGATGGTTTTATCCCGCGACTTTGTGGAATTTGTTGTATGGGGTTGGGATAATCTACCAAGAACCCTTCTCATGTACTACGCAAATTTTCTCTCTTCCCCCGAAGGCTACTTTCAAACCGTAGCGTGCAATGTCCCCGAATTATCAAAAACCGTTGTCAACACTGACTTACATTATATATCATGGGACATTCCTCCTAAACAACACCCTCACATTCTAAACATAAACGACACAGACAAAATGATCGCGAGCGGTGCTGCCTTCGCTAGAAAATTCAAACAAGACGATCCGGCCATGGATTTGATCGATAAAAAATTACTCAAAAAGAGACATGGACTATTCACTTTAGGTGGTTGGTGCTCCGGTAAACCGAAATGTACCGAGGTCGGAAACATGTACAAACTCAAACCTGGTCCGGGGGCTCAAAGGCTTCAAAAACTTATAGCTGGAATAACATTGAAGGCGAAATCGGGTCAGGATCAGTGTAAATAGATCCTGTTTGGAATTTTCATGGTTGGAGATTGGATGAAAGGTTATTTTCTATAGCCAAAGTGTTTGGAATGAGGTTGAAGTGCAATTGCATTTCATTCATAATCCAAGGAGGCATTGATTTAGCTATATGTTATAGTTGCCTCTACATAAAAGGGCCTAATATGGCATGACTCATGAGGATCATATTTTATTTTTGTAGGTCCTTTTACATAGAGGTTACATGATTTTTTGGAAGCATCATGGTCAATGATGAATTTTATAAAAAAAATTCCATCATTATTGTTACTTTATACATCATGTTTCATGAATCATGATCTTTTTGCTTTCCTACAGACAAGCGAATTTTGAAGCATTATATTTTAGGCTCAAAACTATGTAAGACATTCATTTAATTATCATTAGTCAAGGGTATTCATTCATTCACTCTTCGGTTTTGATTTTTGAGTCAAAAAGTAATTGTATTCAAAACACAAAATAATACTGGTATGGTTTGGCTCGATTTTATTGATTCCTTGGAAGAAAAAAAATCCGAGTTGATTCCATTAAATGTGATTTTAATTGGATTGACTCATTTGGTTTTTTTTTTTTTAAGGAAATAAAAAAGAAAAAAAAACTTACACATGATTATTTATTGATATCCATGTCAACGTAACATATATTGACATATAATATGAAAAAAAACATATGAAATAGTAACAAAAATATTATATTAGATTCATCAATATTATTCAAAAATAACAAATAAAAAATTTATATATTAAATAATAATAATAAAATGATATTCAAACACATGAAATAAATTTTAATTTTATGCTGTTTTTTTTCCTTTGAACCTTGCTATTTATTACGTAGGCTTTGGTAAAAGAAAAGCAAAATGCATACATGTTCTTCATAACAAATTAACAAATATTCAGATTGACTTTTACACAATACAAGGAGGTAGTTGGTGAAAAAAATAGCACTAAGAAAAACGTAAGAAATAGTATTTTTCTTTTGCTTTTTGTTGGATCAATTTGAGTGGATTTCACAAATCTGGATTATGTTTTCGTTTTCTTCCTTATATGGTTTAGTGGCCATGATTGTGCATTATCAACAATTCAAGGAATCTCAATCAATCTTGAGATTATGTGGTCGTTAAATAATGATGTATCTATCTTTAAAAAAAAAATAATGATGTATCTAGTAATCCTCTTTCATTTAGCTTGAACATAATTTCCATTGTTGAATAAATTTTGTGAGCTTTACTAAGTTGGTAAAAAAATTACGTAAAAAATTGTGTTGCCTTGTGAATATTTCTTTTGCTTTGGGTGTGTGGTATAGACAGTACTTTTTTTTATTTTTTATATTGCTTTAACCCTCTAGTTTCTGAAAGAAAATGGTTAATTTTTATTTTACTTTTTATCATTGAGTTCCTCAAATGAAAGGGTTTGACTATTGTTGGAATCAAAACATATACTAGTAATGGAAGTGATTTAAATTTGATAAATGCAACTAGTTGTTCTTTGAGTAATTTGTATCTTCATTGTCTTCAAAAAGTCAAAATAGGTTCCAAGAAAAAACGGTACAACACATAAATCGAATATTGCAAGAACATTTCACAACCACAAGACCACAAACTCGTTCCCACGTATAAAAAGTCAAAGAGAACAAACGTGCATACTATTTTATTGGCAGAAAAAATAAACGTACTTTGCACTTTGGAGGCCTTGAAAATAAAATACATATTTATTGAACAAATAAACGTAGGGTAAACGTCTTTAGAAAAAAGAAAGAAAAAAATAATATAGGGTAAATGGTTATTTTGATCCTGATTTTGCATCTCGCTATCATTTTAATCTTCGACTCAGGATAAAAAATAAAATATTTTCTGAATGTGTATCTACGTTATCATTTAGTTTGACGTCAAAAACTTTTGTTAACTGATAATTTGGCAATTGATTTGGACTGACTTTTTTTACTTTTAATTTGGTCCTTATGCTACATCATTCACCTTGTCAGCCCAAATCAATTGGCACATCGTCGGCTAACAGAAGTTTTTAACGTCAATGACTAAACTGATAACGGTCGTGCACATCCAAAAACTATTTTGTACTTTATTTCTAGTCAAAGACTAGAGTGACAGTGAGGTGCAAAATCAATGACCAAAGTGACCATTCACCCAATAAATGTATAATTTTAAATGATTGCGCTAGTGATAAAAAAACAGACATTCAACTCAAAAGTAAGCAAGTATTTTTGAACTCAAAGGTCTAAACATATTTTACACACAAAAGAAAAAGTTTTTTTGGCCATATCACTTCATTAATAAAAAAAAATAAAAAAGTGCCGATCTAAAATGGATTTATTATATCTACGATGGAAAGAAATAGTGGGTATTCGTAGAGGTTTCAGGTTGGGTAGCTAGTTTGATGATAATTAGGGGAAGTGGGTGACAAGGACAAAAAGTTTTTTTTTTTGTTGGCCCCTTACGAGATAGGTTTACATGTCTTTTTTATTTATCCGAGAATCAATTGGTGTCAGTGGTCGAGATGTGTTCCTTAGATTTGGGTGTTAGGGAAGAGGACCGGAAGTGGCAAGAGGAAGTTACTAACTTAGGATGAGGAGCAAAGGAGGGAGTGTTGTCAATTGATGTATACCATTTTTTTTTTGGCATGATGGTATGGAAGACAAATGTAACTAAAATCTTGATACAAGCAAAGGATACACAGTAAGCGACGCTTACATATGATGTATAACGTGAAGCAGATTGATATCGTTCTGACACCCCTGATATTGTCTGGAACAAAGTTGTCCTTTTGAAGGTTTCTTTGTTTGCTTGACGGTTACGTAATCGCATACCAACAAAGGATAATTTGATTTGACATGAAATTATACCTTCTAACTCTAATTTGTGTACGAGTGGTTGTGGGCCGGTGGAAAGCATCGATCATTTGTTTTTATGTTGTAATTTTTATGGTTGCATTTGGTATCTCATTCGGCAATGGCTAGGTATTCACTCAGCAAATCAGTTGTATCTTTATGATCATCTCATTCAATTTGGAAGTTTAGTAGGCGAGTCTAGAAAATGTCGGTCTTCTGTTCAATTGATTTGGTTGTCTTGTGTTTGGGTTATTTGGAAAGAAAGAAACTATCACATTTTTAGCAAAAGGAGTCGCCTTTGAATCAGTTAATTGATAAAGTGAAACTTATATCTTTATAGTGGTTGAAAGCTAAAAAAGAAAAATTTTGATTTTGATTTTCATCTATGGTGGACTAATCCTCTTCGGTGTTTAAGTTATGTTACCTAGCTAGAGATCTTGTTTTGTTTTCTAGCTAGCTTTTTAGTTGTTCACTGTTTTGTTGGTGACTGGTTTGTAATTTTTCTTTGTAAGTACCATTAAGTCATATCCTTGCACTCCTTGTGCATGTTAGAATCTTCTATTGATTTAATATAATTCATTTTTGCTTTAAAAAAAATGAAAATAACAATAAAATATCTTTAAAAATATTACAATATTTTTTTTACTATATTAATATATCAAAGACGACAATAACTTTAATGCTATGTTTCGGTTGGTGGATTGTGAAGAGGATGAAAATGATATTTATCATGTGAGAACAGCTCGCGAGAGTATCCCGAACACACAAACTTGTATTTGCAGTGGGGCGTTTTACTCCCATCAACATGTATTGAGTCAATGGACAAATAATCCAATGGTTATTATTCTTTCGCAATGCTCTCGTGAATAATTTCATCGCTATAAATAGAGTAGTGATATATGTACAACTCTTTGGTACAACTTCTATGACAACTTTGATTTTCTCTCATTTGATTGGTCAAAAATAATAGAGAGAGAGAGAGAGAGAGAGAGAGAGAGAGAGAAAGGAAGAGAGAGAATAAGAAGATAATGTGAGTATGAGAGAGAAAGTTGTCAAAAAGTTGTTAGAAAATGGTTGTACAAATATCATTTCTCCTATAAATAGCACCCCTCTTGTGAATAGGATGAGACAAAAAGACTTGTTTTCTTTTCTTAATTAAGAAAGTTATAAAATACCCTTAAAATAAATTAAGTGTAATTAAAATCTTTCTTATTTTTTGTGCGAACAAAACAGGGTTAACCGCACAACAAAAATAGAACGAAAAAAATAAAAACTGAAAAGCTACATGGGGAAAAGTTACACAAGTTATACTACTATAAGCCAATAAAGCAAAAGAAGTAAATTGAGGAGCAATCTTGAAGAGATTGACTATGACAATTTAGGCTTAAATATGTAAAAGGTCCCTGTAAGTTCGCGCATTTTTGGTTTTCGTCCCTGTAAGTTTTTTTTTTCTAAAACAAACCTTGTATCTTCATAACCATTTGAAAATGGTCCTTACCGTCAGCTTCTGTCAACGAAAACGCCACTGTGGCTAACATAGCATAGGTGGCAGGTCATGAGTTGGCATATTTGATGAGATGGCAGCAAGTTAAGTTTCCCCAAGCGAAAATCACAACTATTTTCATTTTCGTCCCTGTCTTTTAGGGTTTGCACCAAAATAGAAACAAAGTTTCCAGTGGCATACGAAGCGGTTTCGGTGGGTGATAAACGGAGAAAACGACGGCGAAACACAACCATTTCAGTTGCGAAGGTGATACGAAGTTGATCAACGAGATTAAACGGTAGAAAAGCGGTTTCAGCTGTGTTCTTTGCTTTGAAGGTACATGAAACGTTTTCATACTCTGTTTTAAATTTTGTTTTTGTCTAATGTTCCTATAATCTGATATAGATGAATGGTTGTTGAATTGTGTTGTTTGTAGTCGTGAATTTTGTGTTGTTGTTGTCTGTGTTTGTGATAGGGATGAAATTGTTGGGTTATTAACTACTTAAGTTTAAAAAAAAATTAATAGGGATGTCTGTAGTTGTTGTTTTTCACCATGGGGGTGAGTTCTTCAAGGATTCTCTGTTGTATTACAAAGGAGGAAAAGAGAACCGGTTTAATGAGATTGATAAGGACAAGTGGTACTACTTTGAAGCTACTGGGATATTAAAAGATTTAGGATATGATGATCACCTTAAGTATAGGTTATGGTGGTATATAATTGAGGATGACAAGTATGTAAGGATTATAGATGACAATGATACTGATAACATTGTTGAGTATGTAGCTAATACCAAATGTGAGGCTCACATATATGTTGAACATTCAGTTATAGGGACCACATGTGCTAATGCTAGAGTTAGATCAGTAGAGAGTGTTGATGCTAGTGGATTTGAAGCAGGTAATGGGTGGAGCACTTATGTTGAAGGAGGTCCCAGTAATGTGTCAGTAGGAGTTGATGATGGAGGAGTTGGTGATGATGAAGTTTCTGATGATGGTTTTGAAAGTAGTGAAGATGAAGTTGCTGGTATTAGACTTGATGACAGTGAGGAGGAAAGAGCACTGGGTTTGGATGATGGGTTTGGGGGTGATGTTGAGGATGCTCCTCCTGTTACAAGGACAAATGGTCCATCAACTGTTGTTGGTACAAGTTTGAATGTTTATGGTGGGAATGTTGGTCCTTCAACTGCTGCAGATGATCTAGAAGTTGGATATATTAGTGAAAAGATGGGTAGCAGTGACCCTGATGCTTCAGATGATGAAAAAGCACCTACTTATGATACTTTAAAATGGAGGAGTTAACAGCAAGCTACAAGTTCAAAGTGGGGTTGGAGTTTAAGTCACTGGCACAATTTAAGGAAGCTATCATTGAGTGGAATGTTTTAAATGGGTATGAAATAAAATTTGAGAAAAATGATAAAACTAGAGTAAGGGTAATATGCAAGGATAAGAAGGGCATTTGTGGGTTTTTAGCTTTTGTAAGTCAAGTAGGAGATAAGCACACTTTTAGAATGAAAAGGTAGATAGGTGACCACACGTGTGCAAGGAAAACTAATAATAGATCTGCAACTTCTAAGTGGGTTTCAAAAGCTGTGTTAAAGAAGATGGCAACAAGTGATGATGGTTCTGTTAGTTGTTCTAGCATTGTGACAGACATGATAACCAACCACGATGTGGGCATAACCATGAACAGAGCATGGAGGGCCAAAAAAATTGCAAAAGAGAAGCTTGAGGGTGATGCTACTAAACAGTACAATTTGTTGTGGAGGTACTCAGCTGAGTGGAAAAGGGTGAATAATGGAAACAATTGCAAGATCAATGTGGAAAGGCTTGGTCCAAAATTACAACTCAGGTTTTCTTCCTTTTATTTCTGCTTTGATGGAACAAAAAAGGGGTTCACAAGTACTTGCAAACCTTTTATAGGTGTTGATGGATGCCATCTCAAAACCAAATATGGAGGAACCCTTTTAATTGCAGTTGGCAGGGACCCAAATGATGAGTACTATCCCTTAGCTTTTGGGGTTTGTGAAACTGAAACAAAAGAATCATGGAAGTGGTTATTGACCCTTTTATTGGAAGACATTGGTCAAGACAAGAGATGGGTTTTCATTTCTGACCAACAGAAGGTATAATGGCTGTTTAATTTTATTTATATCATTTATCATTTTTTACCCTTTTATGTTAAGGTTTGTTGTCATTGTTTAACAGGGTCTGATGGCTGTTTTTGATGAGTTGTTTGAGAGTGTGGAGCATACACTATGTTTGAGGCATTTATATGCCAATTTCAAAAAGAAATTTGGAGGAGGTACACTTATTAGAGACCTTATGATGGGAGCTGCTAAGGCTACATACATTCAAGAGTGGGAGGCTAAGATGAAAGAACTGAAAGCTATCAATCATGGTGCCTGGGAATGGCTCATGAAATTCCCAACCAAATCATGGTGTAAGCATGCCTTTTCTTTTTAGGCTTAATTGCAGTTTTAGCCCCCTAACTTTCCCAAAGTTGCGATTTTGGCCCCCTAAGAAAAAAAACTACAAAACAGCCCCCTAAGTTTTGTAACTGTGGCAGTTTTGGCCCCCCAAGATATATGTCCTAAGCCTAGGTATAGGTTAGATATAGAGGTTGCAAAGAGTGGGAGTTGGACTCCAATATGGAGCAAGGATGAGATTTTTCAGGTTGTGCATGTTCACACAAAACAAGCTTTCATAGTTGACATTGCCAAAAGAATGTGTACATGTAATTTCTGGGAGCTTGTGGGTATCCCTTGTAGGAATGTAGTGGCAGCTTTAAGGTATAGGATGCAAAGACCTGATGAATTTGTTGATGAATGCTATTCCAAATAGAGATATATAGACTGTTATGATAATAATGTCAGTCCAATCAATGGAGAGGATGTGTGGCCTGAAGTTGAGGTTGATGAAATATTACCTCCTTCATACAAAAGAGGTCCTGGTAGGCCTAAAAAATTAAGGAGAAGGGAACCAGATGAGGATCCTAACAAAGGAAGGACAACTACTTGCTATAGGTGCACCAAATGTGGAAAAAATGGACACAACACAAGAAGCTGCCTCAGTCAAGTCACTAACCCTGAAGCTGCTAAGAGAAAGGTTATAATACTCTTAGTATATATTTATCATATATGCATTGTTTACCTAATGATTTATAATTGATCTTAACATTTTTTTTCATCCTAAAAGAAAACAACTTGAAGCTCCTCAACCTGCTGAAATTCCTAACCCTGCAGCAGCTAATGTCCCAACTACTCAATCATCTCAAGCTCCAGACCATTCAACAACAATTAATGCAGGACACCAAATAGGTGAAGACCTAGAATTTGAAGCCCCTCCTGCAAATCTTGCAGTAGCTTTTGAAGCTACTCAATCTCAACCAAATGTGTTATCAGTCATGACTTCTGCATCGATTCCCCACTCCAAACCAGTTAAGTATTGCCTCAATCTTTATATCATGCAACTAGGATTTATTAACTAATAAAATTGTAATGTCTTAGGTAAAGAATACTAAGCAACTGTCAAGGAAGCAACCACATTCAAGAAAGCAGCCACAGTTAAGCAATCAGCCACAACCAAGCAAGCAACCACAGTCAAGCAAGCAACCATAGTCAAGCAAGCAGATAACTCATAATCTGATAAATGTAAGGAGGAGTAATAGGTGCATGAAATTGAGGTGTGTCAATGTTGATGGTCCTGGATCTAATTCTGAGACACCATTGGTACTTGATGATCAGGTTCCTCCAGCTCAGGTTCAACCAGCTCATGTACCATTCAAAAGGCCTAGGACTGTTACAAATGTAAGTTAAACTGCCTTAACTGTTAACTGTTGGTTTATATAAAATTGGTTTTTGGCAATAACACAATTTGCAATGTGATCAGGTTCAATCTCCCAACACTCATGTTGGTACTACTGAAGTTGATCAATCACAAAACCCTGAGCCAATCCCTACTGAAGTACCAAATGCTAAAGTACCAAATGCTCAAGTTGAAGATGCTACTCAATCAAGCAACACTCTTCCAGCTCAATCCAACACCAGTTAGTCATCTCAGGCAACTCAGCAAAACAATGAAGTGGACATGATAAATAATGAACTGAAGGCATTGCCACCAGCTCAAAATAATGAAGCAGTGACGCAAATGGATGATGAACTGTTGAATTGGGACAAGAATATTACAAAGGTTCAAGGCAAAAGGGTGAAGACAGTTGGAAATCCATCAGTAAATCAGACAGAGCAAATGATGGCTGGACTGAGAAGCTTGCCACCAGAGGAGCTAGAGAAGGTCACCAGAGAGCTACTTGCAGCACTAGTGAAGGGGAAAGACAATGTTGACAAGTTCAAGAAGGGAGATGAAGCAAGACCTGCAGAGTAGATGAATGTTATGTTCTACTTTTTTTCCAACAGACTTATGAATGTTGTTTTCCTATGAACCTTTTATCCATTTTGATGTATTCTGGCCTTTATAATTGGCCATACGACAAAGTTATTTTGATTTTAAACCGTTATGCATTTTGGTTAGTAAATGTTTTCATGTAATCTGGCTTTTATAATTGGCCATATGACAATGTTATTTTGCAGACAAAGTTATTTTGCAATCTAGAAACTTTATGCAATTTGGC
>Ga0228710_1000374_pt1 | contig 53579 bp, 33 predicted proteins | sample MedpolnodulmetaG_FD_177995 | JGI IMG/M metagenome (GOLD analysis project Ga0228710, IMG submission 177995) | Root nodule microbial communities from Medicago polymorpha collected in Santa Monica, California, United States - pink nodules | ecosystem: Host-associated > Plants > Roots > Nodule... | reverse complement strand
GAAGTTTTCCGTAACGTGTAGCACTTTGTTTTGTAGTATTGTTTTTATTTCATATCGATACTTTTTCTATTTCGACAGACGTTGGATTTTCTTTTCGTCAATAAATTATGCCATCAAATTTATATGTCATGTTACCGTAACAGGGTTGATGTCATGGAAATTGTTTAATATTGTACATTAAAAATGTTTGCGGCAATTAATTTTATGAACTGAATCATACTATTTTTTCGATTCAAGTAAAGTTTTTACTTTCTTATTTCCGCTGTATTTGTTCTCTTATATGACCCGGGGTTAGCACGGATCATTGGTCTAGTTTATTAAAAAGGGAAGTTTGATCAACTATATGCATATGATCCGCTCGGTAAAATCTTTGTGTTGGGTTCCTTTTTGTTGTCGTTGGTTTCATTCCTTGGTAACATATTATATCATGTATTATGGTAAAACTTTTTTAAAAGAAAAAGATATATTATAATAAAACTTAAAAATTTAAATTAAAAGTGGTTGATGATCTTTCTATCAAATTTGCAGCAATCAGAAAACATATTGTATATATTGTATTTTAGTTATTTGTTTTGTTTTAGAGTTATTTTTTAGCTCTTCGGTTCCTAAAAGAAGATCATAATAATTTCAGAACTTAGTCAATAGGTTATTTTTAAATTTATTTTTTTAAACTAAAAATTATAATAAATAATTCTTAAACTATATGAAATCCGTTTTTGTTTTTCTGAACTAATAAAGCATATGAAATTTGTCAATTTAACTTATAAAGTGTATGAAATCTATCAATTCAATCCCTAATATCTTAATAGTAAAGACTAAATTGATGAATTTTATATAATTCAAGGATCCCTTATTATATTGACATAGTTTAGACTAAATTCGAAAATAATGTGATAGTTTACAGATTAAATTGAAAGTTTATTCTAAATTAATGTGTGTTTGTTGCCCCCACCACTAAAAGTTTCTGGCTCCGCCATTACACCTAAGATCTCAAATTTACTTACACAAATATTTAATGCTAACTAAAGTTGGATATTTGAACTTGGACTAGAGTTACACAGAAAATAGAAGAGAGGAATAATTACCTTGTCATCTATGAGCTTGGTCCAGAAACGAGCCAAGGCTCTTTTGGAAGGATCAGAAGGCAAGATTGGATTTTGTTTCCAAGTCTCATCAATATACTCAAGAATCACAAGTGACTCTGCTATAGGCTTATCATTATGAATAAAAACAGGAACTTTCTTGTAAACAGGGTTGTATTTTTTGAGTGTATCACTCAAGTTCCCAAACTTCTCTTTCTCGTATTTGTATTCAACACCCTTCAATTTTAGAGCAATCTCGACCCTTGTTACAAATGGACTTTCCACCAATCCAAAAACCTTCACCTCTTCCTTATTTGATGCCATCGTAGAGCTTGTTCAATTATGTACTCAAACAACTGTTTTTGGATCGTTGATTGATTCCTAAGATTTACTTTTATATATAGAGCAAGGATTATTCTATTTGACTATTAGGAGTAAGTATTATTTCTCAACAAAAAACGATAGTTAACTAAAAAAAACTAATTAGATAATACCATAAAACTATAATGAATTAAGTCTTAGAATTTTTGGTTGGACTAACACAACTGCACAAAATCGGTTTGTAATGTTAGAACAATCCCTCCTTATCAACACTTATTATATAACTTTATTGTGTGACTCTTAACACACACCATCACATCTAGGACTGGGCACTTTTCCTATTAAAAAATGTGAGAACAAACCTTAAATGAAACTCATGGCCAGTTCAGTTTTCCTATTAAAAAATGTATGACAACGTGTATGTCCAAAAAGTGATGTAAGGGATTACGTAACTATAAGCTATCAATATCAAGAAATTTTTGGTCAAACACATGCGCAAGAGTTTTTTCCTTACACGAAGTATTGTATGCTAGTGGAAAACAAACATAAAATAATTTAGAGATTATTTTTTAAAGATTTTATAAAAAAATTAGAACTTATTTCGTTTTTGTTAAGAAACGTCAATATTTTACGAAAATATTTTGCGAAAATAAGTTTCCATCGGCAGTTAATTGTTGTGGAACTTCAAATGGTATAATATTTCATTTTTCCGTCGCCAATGGAAAATAACCACATTGATAATTAACTACTGTCGGTTATATTAATATGTAGTTAACTATAGATATGATTATTTTTGTAAAATACTGATGTTTTCTGGCAAACATTGAAGTGAGAACATCAATTTTCTTTTTTCATTCAATGGCTTGCAGTAAGGGAATGGAAAAGTACTGTGTTTGACTTTGTTGTGTGGAATTCTTGCCTAGCTACAAGTTAACTAAGTGTTTTTTTTTTTAGAGAAATGGTATTTGAACAATCATTTTTAGACAACTTTTGTGACAACTCTCTATCATACTCTCATTATATTTTTATTATCTTTCTTTCTTAATTTTCTCTCTCTATTGTTATTGTCCAATAAAAAGGAAAAAAAAAAGGTTGTCACTAAAAGTTGTTTGAAATTGGATGTCAGAATATCATTCCTCTTTTTCTTAAGAAATAAATTGGCACAACCATTTTATAATAATTTTTTGACAACTCTCATATTTATATTATATTTTTATTTATTTTTTCTCTTTCTTTTTCTCTTTCTATTGTCTTTGACTAATAAAAAAGAGAAAAATAAAATTGTCTTAGATCGTTGTTTAAATATTTATTTTTTTGTAGGGGAAGCATTTGACTAAGTTGTATGTTGATAACATTATCATACATATTCTTTTAGTATCCGTTGATTCTTTTGTTTGATTAAGTCATCTTAAATTTTAGTTTGATTTGGAGCTATTTGAATAAATTATCACTTTGTAGTCTTCAATCATTGAATTTAATTTCCACTAACATGACAATTCCTGTAGTATTTAACTTTGTCATTTATTTTCTTGACAAATTTATTTTCCTTTTTTTAATTTTATTTGTTTTTCCCCCTCCCTCCCTCTCTCTCTCTCCACATCCACTGCTTCCTTTCTCTCTCATCTCTCACCACCAGTAATGGTCACCGCAACCGCCGTCATTATACCGTCAACCTTCTTCTCTGTTCATAGCGCCACCACCATCCCTCTCGTTCGATCCACTCGAATTTCCCACACCACCACCACCTCAACTTTCTTTTCCGACCATAGCACCACCACCATCCCTCTCCTCAGATCCATCAAATCTCACACATCACCAAACACGACTAGAACCTGAATAGGAGATCTGTCTGCCGCCATACCTTGTTGTTCCACCTCTCTTGGGCAAACCTCAACCATCCTTGACGTCGTTTTGGTCGGCTTCTCCGTCGTCAGATTTTAACTAAAAGAGACACAACAACTTGAGAGAGAACCACACGACCACGAGAAAGAAGAGGGAAGATGGCTTAGTGAATGAAGGGTTTAGATTTGAAAAGACAATTTAATCCTTAAACTATAGTTTTAATTATAAAATTGACATTGGTGTTGTATTTGTGTCAAAATTTGTGTTTTTGTTTATCATTTCTCTTATTCGATTAGTAGCTCGAATACCAAAATAATGTCGTATTTAATTCTCTCTAAAAAAAACAATTCTCTGTGGAGTAATAAGAAATTTATAGCTGAGAGACATAGTTCTTTCCTCAACGTAATCGTTTGAGAAATAAAATTACTGTTGACAATATTAAAAATGTTACTAGTTTAATAAATAATTTAGCCATTTATTTTTTAATTTAACATAACACTTTTTTTTAATGAGCATAACAAATTTTTTGGAAGTAAAAAAATTAGCATAAATTTTTTTATGTTTTGAAAAAACTAAAATAAAATTATATATAACCAAACGACTTTACTTTCTCCACACAAATAGTGCTAGAAAGAGAAAGAAAAAAAAAGTAGAGTTACATCATAATATGGTAAAAATCACCATTAGAAAAGTAAAGAAAAAAAATCACAAATATAAAAGAAGATTTAACCATCACATCACATGTGGTAGTTAAAATCAACGTTATTATGCTTCAAGCACAAATATAAAATATTAATAAGCATATAAGTATATTCGGTAAGAAAATGAGCAAAATACATGAAATCATACCCTCTCATTATACTTCCATGAGCGATAAGCCCCCTGGAAATTTTATTACAAAGTGAAATCCAAGGTTCAATATATTTAATTTGACATGAAAAATCAAACATAAATAACTAAAGACAAACAAGTAAACATATCTCCTTAAATCTTCCCAATACATATCACACTATAAAATTAAGGGTAATGATAACCGGTGCTCCCGGCACTTTTAAGATAGCAAATATAATAAGTATTGCATGGAACATGTGTTGTCAACTCCTCAAAAGTATAAAAAAAATAAGGTTAATAGGTCTTTACCCCCCTGTAATATATGTTATTTCTGGTTTTTCCCCTGTAAAATATTTTTTTTGATTTACCCTCTTAATAAGCCAAACAAAAACGAAAATTTCTTGAAAAATAAAATAAAATTGGTTTTTGTTTGGCCTATCAGGGGGTAAATCAAAACAAAAATATTTTACAGAGGGTAAATCAAAAAAAATATTTTACAGAGGGGAAAACTAGAAATGACTTATATTACAGGGGAGTAAAGACTTATTAACTCAAAAAAATACTATTTTCATTTTAAAATTTTCTTTTTTAGGTTCTTTAACCAGTGCCCCGAAGACACCGGTTAACATGACCCTAAAATTAATCTATTTTGAAGCAACAAGACTTTCATAACGAGCTTTGAAGAAAGCCAAAAGTCCTTCTCTAGAAGGCAAATTTTCCTTGACAATTGGGTGGTTGTTGAAGTCTTGGCTCCAATTGTAAAGCTTGGGAAATTTCTCACTTGTGAATAACTTCAGTCCTGTTACTTCTTGTACAATGGGGAACCAAAAAGCTATAAAGACGGCAGTAATGTCAATAAGTCCAATCACATCTCCACCAAAGAACTGGTCTTTGAGCTCATTCTCAAGAAATTGAAAAGCCTCTTCCGTTTCCTCAAAACTCTTCTCACGTTCTTTCTCATCAAGAGTGAAAGCAGTTTTCCATGCAGGAATCATACACTGGTCTCACAAATTAAGATCATTATAAAAATTAGGCATGTTAAATAAAAGTAAGAAAAAAGAATAAATGTTATATTGAAATTTGGGACCAAACTCATCCTTACAAAACCGGCTTGTAAGGTGAGGATTGCCTCCTCTTTATATACTCTTCTCAAGAGTCTCATCTATCCAATGTGGGACTTGAGTTTTTCCCAATACACCCCCTCACACCCAACATTCTTTGGGACCCAACATTCTTTGGGTTTGGTGCGTGAATAGGTAGGTGACCCTTGAATTTAACAAGCTCTGATACCATGTTGAAATTTGGGGCCTAACTCAACTCTACAAAACTGGTTTGTAAGGTGAGGATTGTCTCCTCTATCTGATGTGGGAGTTGGATTTTTCCCAATACACTCCCTCATGCCCATCACTCTTTGGGTTTGGTGCGTGAATAGGTAGGTGGCCATTGAATTCGACAAGCTCTGATACCATGTTGAAATTTGTGGCCTAACTAATCCTTACAAAACCGGTTTATAAAGTGAGTATTGACTCCTCTTCATAAACTTTCATCAAGAATCTCATCTATCCGATGTGGGACTTGGGTTTTTCCCAATATGTTGTTTGAGTTGGTAGAATAAGAAAATAAACACTAATTAAACATTGATTTCTTAAGTTGTGAGTGTATTGCACCTTCCATGAGCCGGATCATTTGTAGATATGTTAAATTGTTAAGTTACTCGTTCAAATTATGGTCCTTGAGTTGGTAGAACTCAAATTATGTTCAATTTAAGAGCGTACTCGAAGAATCGTTTAAGAGGGTAAAAGATGAATGTAAAGTGAGAGAAAAAGTAATAAATTCTTAGATATCGGTTCAAATGTGCTGTTTGTAATATTGGTCTGGTGAAAATTATAAACTATAAAATTACTTACTTTTAATTTGTTTTTTTACCAAATTACATCAAAAATCATTTAAGTTATTTAATTATAATAAATTAGTTTAGAGTTTTTTTCGTATCACTTACATCATTTAAGTTATTTTCCTTCAAAAAAATCATTTAAGTTATTTAATTGTAACAAGTTAGTCTTTAAATATTTTTCATAACGCTTAAGTCTTTTATGTTATTTAATTGTAATTTTAAGCCCCAAATAACTTAAATGACCTAATTGATACAAAAAAAACCTAAAGACACAACTTGTTAGAATTAACTAATATAAATGATTTCCTTCAAAAGAAAAAACAAACATTAAGGATCTAAATGGTACGATAAAAACTGAAAGGACCGATTTATTATAATTAAATAAATTAAAGGTTCTCTAATGTAATTTAATCTCTTTTAGTTTTAGTATAGTTTTGTTCCAATTGAGTTGATAAGATTTTAGATGTCTCCTTAAGAGGAGCCTTGGACTTCCACAAATTTACAAGATTTATGTTTTTTCCCTTGCATTTTTCGCTTGCATCCTGCAGTCTTGTCAAAAATGCCCATGCATTAGTTAACTAACACAAGTGTAAAATTATCATGATTTAGTTTTTACACATGCGTGACTTAAGTCACGCTGCGTGAGTTAACCTACGCCGAAATTAACACCTGCGTGAGTTAACTCACGCAGGTTTTTCTTTTGCATGATTTTAATGTATTTCGTTTACTATGGTGTTTGCCCTTAAATGCATTCATGGAGGATTTAATTTTATCTACAATCAGGGTAGAACTTTAAGATGTTAAATATTCTTCTGACAATATTTCAGCTGATTAATTACTGAAATTACAGAAATACATACATGATGTTGTCCCCTGCTAATGATGAGCTTTTGTTGAGGTAAGGTCAGAATTTTCCATGCAAAATTGTAATTTTTAATTAATTTTCTCTTATCGAGCTTTCATTGAAAACATGGTTTTGTTTGCTTCGTTGTCAGATATCTAGTGTTACCAAGGAATATGCAAAAATAAAACATGTGTGAGTTAAGTGCTAATTTCAGCGTGAGTTAATCCACACATATGTAAAAATTAAGTCAAATTTTTTTACATTTGTGTTAGTTAACTAAGACAGAGGTATTTTGATGAGTTTGCCTGAGTGAAAGCGAAACCTGCTGAGTAAAGAGCAGAAATCAATTTATAATGTTGCGGATGTCTATCCCCTGCATTAGACCCATATTGGTTAAGATAGCTTATTTTATCATACACCTCATAGTCATACTCTTAGATCGATTAAACAATCTTACAAACTAATTAAATAAATTGTAAGTTATATAAAAACTATAATTGTAACAATATTTTAAATTTTAAGAAATATACTTAAATTAAGATAAAATTTTATCCACATAAATGTTTAGTATCATGGTGAGTATGCGAGAATCACAATAACCCATCGTAATTTTTCAAAAGCTACACTTTGTAGTTTCTATAAAATTACAGTGGATTATCGTAATTTTGGCATATCTTCCATGATACTAAACACGCATAAAGATTTTTAAATTATCAAAATTTTATTTTTTTAAGAACCAACAATCAAAATTATTTTGTTAATGAAAGTAAAACAAATGGACTTGACATAAAAAATTAACTTACTCAAAGATTTCATCCTAATTAAAGTTGGATATAAATTACTATAAAAAGAGAAGATTGAAATAAAATTACCTTATCATTTATAAACTTGGACCAGAAACGAGCCAAGACTCTTTTGTAAGGATCAGAAGACAAGATAGGATTATGTTTCCAAGTCTCATCAATATATTCAAGAATCACAAGTGACTCTAATATAGGCTTGCCATTATGAACTAATACAGGAACTTTCTTATAAATTCACAGACTGCTCACATAAATAGCCAAGCAAGGTTAATTTATATGGACTAAATCATTTTGATTAGTAGGATTATCGTTGGCCTATAAATTACTAGACTTATATATTTTTCTAAATAAATCATAGATTAAACAGTCTATTTTACGTATTTTTATCCATTTATTTTTTAGCTTTTATTTTTCACTTTAAGTATTTATTAGATGAGTTATGATGACCGAATGCAAAAATCCAAACACCATACATACACCACCGTATTAGATACATATTTATCCTTTTTTTATTTTATTTTATTTTATTTGTTTTTTCTCTATCCCTCTCCCTCTCTCTCCATCTACGGCTTCCTTTCGCTCTCGTCTCTCACCACCAGCAACCACTGCTCTCTCTATGCAATCCTCTCTGGTCATCACAACCACTGTCGTTATGCCATTAGCCTTCTTCTCCGTTCATAGCGCCACCACCATCCGTCTCGTTTGATCCACTCGGATTTCCCACACCACCACCGCCTCAGCTTTCTTTTCCGGCCATTGCACAACCACCGTCCCTCTCCTCAGATCCATCGGATCTCACACATCACCAAACACCACCAAGACCCGAATAGGAGATTTGCCGCCATACCTTGTTGTTCCACCTCTCATGGTCTCACCTCAACCATCCTTGACGCCGTTTTGGTCGGCTTCTCCGTTGTCAGATTCTAACTAAGAGAGACATATCAGCTTGAGAGAGAACCACGACCACGAGAGAGAAGAGGGAAAATGGCTTAGTGAAAGAAGGGTTTAGATTTGAAAAGACAATTTAATCCTTAAACTATAGTTTTAATTATAAAACTGACATTGGTGTTGTATTTGTGTGTTTGTTTATCATTTCTCTTATTAAATTAGTAGCTCGAATACCCAAAAATTTCGTATTTAATTCTCTTTGGAGCAATACAAAATTTATAACTGAGAGACATAGTTCTTTTCTCAACGTAATCGTTTGAAAAAATTAAATTACTGCCGAGAGCTATTCGTCTATATTTTTCGACAATATTAAAAATCTTACCATTTTAATAGTTAATTTAGCTGTTTATTCTTTAATTTAACATAATACTTTTTTTTGGAAGAAATAATTTAGCCGTTAATTCTTTAATTTAACATAACACTTTTTTTTGGAAGAAAAAATATTAGCATAACTTTTTTTTTGGAAGACGCTAAAATAAAATTATATATAACCAAACGACTTTACTTTCCCCACACAAGTAGTGCTAGAAAACAATCACAAACATAAAAGAATATTTAACCAATCATATGTGGTAGTTAAAATCAAAGTTATTTTCAATCTCAAATATAAAATATTAATAAGCATATAAGTATATTCGGTCAGAAAATGTGCAAAATACATGAAATCATACCCTCTCATTATACTTCCATAAGCGACAAGTCCCATGGAAATTTTATTTCAAGCTGAAATCCAAGGCTCAATATATCTAATTTGACATGAAAAATCAAACATAAACAACTAAATGACAAACAAGTAGTTTAAACATATCTCCTTAAATCTCCCCAATACATATCACACTTTAAAAATTAATCTATTTTGAAGCAACAAGACTTTCATAACGAGCTTTGAAGAAGGCCAAAAGTCCTTCTTTAGAAGGAAGATTTTCCTTGATAATTGGATGGTTGTTGAATTCTTGACTCCAATTGTAAAGCTTAGGAAATTTCTCACTTGTGAATAACTTCAATCCTGTTACTTCTTGTACAATAGGGAACCAAAAAGCTATAAATACCGCAGTAATGTCAATAAGTCCAATCTCATCTCCACTAAAGAACTTGTCCTTGAGCTCATTCTCAAGAAATTGAAAAGCCTCTTCTGTTTCCTCAAAACTCTTCTCACGTTCTTTCTCATCAAGAGTGAAAGCAGTTTTCCATGCAGGAATCATACACTGGTCTCACAAATTAAGGTCATTATAAAAATTAGGCATGTTAAATAAAAGTAAGAAAAAGAATAAATGTTATGTTGAAATTTGAGACCAAACTCATCCTTACAAAACCGGCTTGTAAGGTGAGGATTGTCTCCTCTTTATATACTCTTCTCAAGAGTCTTATATATCCGATGTGAGACTTGAGTTTTTTCCAATACACCTCCCTCATGCCAAGCACTCTTTGAGTTTGGTGCGTGAATAGGTAGGTGGTCCTTGAATTCGACAAGCTCTGATAGCATGTTGAAATTTGGGGCCTAACTCAACTTTACAAAACCGGCTTGTAAGGTGAGGATTGTCTCCTCTTTATAAACTCTCATCAAAGTCTCATCTATCCGATGTGAGAGTTGGATTTTTCCCAATATACCCCCTCATGCCCAACACTCTTTGAGCTTGGTGCGTGAATAGGTAGATGACCCTTGAATTCGACAAACTCTTATATCATGTTGAAATTTGGGGCCTAACTCATCCTTACGAAACCGGCTTGTAAGGTGAGGATTGACTTCTCTTCATAAACTCTCATTAAGAGTCTCATCCATCCGATGTAGAACTTGGGTTTTTTCCAATATGTTCTTTGAGTTGGTAGAATAAGCAAATAAACACTAATTAAACATTGATTTCTTACGTTGTGAGATTATTGCACCTTCCATTAGCTAGATCATTTGTAGATATGTTAAATTGTTAAGTTACTCGTTCAAATTATGTTCCTTGAGTTGGTAGAACTCAAATTATGTTCAATTTAAGAGCGTACTCGTTCTTCAACAAGATAGTAGTAAGAATTTTTTAAGAGTGTAAAAGATGAATGTAAAGTGAGAGAAAAAATAATAAATTCTTAGATATTGGTTCAAATGTGCTGTTTGTAATATTAGTCTCGTGAAAATAAAAAATAACTTATTTTGTTCCGTGAGCATAGCTCAATTGGTAGGACAATGCATTATTATATGAAGAGGTCGGGGTTCGAACCCCGGACACTCCACTTATTTATCTTATAAGGTGAATTCTAGCCACTAGGCTACCTGACCAAAAAATAAAAAAATAACTTACTTTTAATTTGTTTTTTTTACCAAATTATATCATAAGTCATTTAAGTTATTTAATTGTAATAAATTAGTCTAGAGTTTTTTTCGTATCACTTACATTATTTAAGTTATTTTCCTTAAAAAAATCATTTAAGTTATTTAATTGTAACAAATTAGTCCTTTAATTATTTTTGGTAACACTTAAGTCTTTTATGTTATTTAATTGTAATTTTTAAGCTCCTAATAACTTAAAGGGTCATGCTAACCGGTGCCCCATGCACTGATTAAGGATGTCAAAAAAGGTAATTATTATAAAAGGAAACATTTTTTACTTTTTTATTTTTAATTACACAGTTTTCAATGTAATAACTACTATATAATTTTCTTTTTTAACATTTTTAACTAGTGTCTTAAGGGCGGGACACTGATTAGCATTTCCCTAACTAAATAACCTAATTGATACAAAAAAAATTAACAGATCAACTTGTTATAATTAACTAACATAAATTATCTCCTTCAAAAAAAAAAAAAATACTAACATAAAGGATCTAAGTTGTACGATAAAAACTGAAATGACCAATTTATTACAATTAAATAATTTAAAGGTTCTCTAGTGTAATTTAATCTTTTTAATGTTAGTATGGTTTTGTTCCAATTGAGTTGATAAGATTTTAGATGTCTCCTTAAGAGGAGCCTTGGACTTCCACAAATTTACAATGTTGCGGAAGTCTATCCCCTGCACCTGACCCATATCGGTTAAGATAGCTTATTTTATCATACACCTCATAGTCATACTCTTAGTTTGATTAAACAATCTTATAAACTAATTAAATAAATTATAAGTTATATAAAAACTATAATTATAACAATATTTTAAATTTTAAGAAGTATACTTAAATTAAGATAAAATTTTATTCACATAAATGTTTAGTATCATGGTGAGTATGCGAGAATTACAATAACCCATCGTAATTTTTCAAAAACTACAATTTATAGTTTCTATGAAATCACAATGGATTATCGTAATTCTGATATATATTCCGTGATACTAAACACCCACAAAGATTTTTAAACGATCAAAATTTTATTTTTTTTAACAACTAGCAATCAAAATTATTTTGTTAATTAAAGTAAAACAAATGGACTTGACATAAAAAATTAACTTACTCAAAGATTTCATCCTAATTAAAGTTGGATATAAATCACTATAGAAAGAAAAGATTGAAATGAAATTACCTTATCATCTATAAACTTGGACCAGAAACGAGCCAAGGCTCTTTTGTAAGGATCAGAAGGCAAGATAGGGTTTTGTTTCCAAGTCTCATCAATATATTCAAGAATCACAAGTGACTCTGATATAGGCTTGCCATTATGAACTAATACAGGAACTTTCTTATAAACAGGATTGTATTTGATGACTGTATCACTCAAGTTCCCAACCTTTTCTTCCTCAAATTTGTATTCAACACCCTTCAACTTTAGAGCAATTTCAACCCTGGTTGAAAATGGACTTCCCACAAGTTTAAAAAGCTTCACCTCTTCCTGATTTGATGCCATATTAGTGCTTCAACTGTTTTTGGTTATTTGATTGATACATAAGATCTAGTTATATATAGAGCAAGGAATTATTATTTTTTTTGTTTGACAATTAGATGTGCAGGATTTTATTTTATTTTTTACAAGGACCCAACATTTTTTTTTGTTGAAAAAAGACTATCTTGAACACAAATTCCTAGGATTATGTTTTACCATTTTAGTTTTTAATGTTTTTAGCAAGGGCCAGTGTCTATAAGAAACCTTGTGGGACATATAACATGTTACTTCCTTTTAATCAAACATTATCCATATAGTCAGAGATCAAACAATCGACCACTTGTTAAGGAGTTTAAGTTCCTAACCATTTGAATCAATATATTGGCGATAGATTTTTATTCAATGCAAATTGGAAGTCAAACTAAGAATCTATGGATTTTTTTTTTGTATGTAAACGAAATGACAAACACCATTTAAAATTCATACACATACAACTGCAAGATCGTGTATTGAATTTAAAAAGGTGTTCATATTTGAATATTGACATTGTAGTTGACTCGATCTTTAATCACCAAAAATATAATAATATGATTACAAGTGTGGAAGAAAATGTAAAGTGGACCCGTAACTAATTTTTATTATCCGTCGATATATAACTCATTTTCGAAGACAATCAAAATAAATCAATTTTACTACTTGATGAAGACGATACAACCATGGCAACAATCAAGTCTTATCTTACTAAGTGATGTTGAATATACGAATCAAACAACGTTATAGTGTTTTATTAAAAACTATGTTCTTTTACATTTAAAATTAATAAATTGATTTTATGCAAGTTATAAAAATTATTACTTCGAATTAGACTTATATTTAGAGATATTTTTATTTTCAAAAACTTATATTATGATGTGTTGCACATTGGACCAAAAAATAACCTTTGACTACATGAATGCCCAAAAATTTGATGTAAGTGATGACGTAACTGTAAGGAATGAGTATACGGATAATTTTGGGCAAAAACGACACGTAAGATACATACGCGCTTTAACCACCATGAACGAACCAGAATATTGGCCCCCACCTCCTTAACTCCTTTCCATTTCCCTTCTTAAGGTCGAACTGACTGAAACAAAGTAGAACGGCTTAAAATTCAATTGATTCATGTAAGTCTAACTCAATTGATAAAGATGTTGCATATTATATGGAAGTCCTGAGGTTTGAATCTCAGACACTCTACTTCTCCACAGCTAAATTGTGTGAGCTCTAACCACTAAGCTACTTGACCAGAAAAAAAAGAAAATCAACTCGAGTTTATTATAAGTTTTCGTTTCAACTCAAATTTGATGACTTGACTTAATAGATTTAGTTTGATAGAAGGAATCAAATGAACGAAAAAGAATTAAAAAATATATTTTTCTGTTTTAAATTATATATTATTTTATAAAAATATTGTTTGTCCCAACTTATATGTTATTTTATAATATCAATGTAAGATTAATGTTTTTTTTTTTCTTTCTATTATACTTTGATTATTTATCACTTGAACTTTTTCAATTCTTTTAATTTATGTTTGAGAAGACGTATGATTATGTGGAGTGGGGTTACTTAGATTCAGTTATGGTAAAAATGGTTTTTTTTTGTTGCCTAAATGGTGGCAATGGGTTATGAAATGCTTAAGTACAACAACGTCGTTTGTTTTGGTGAATGGTAGTCCAACATATGAGTTTAAAATGAGAAAGGCGTCTTAGGCAAGCGGATGTTGTAATGAACTGTAAAATTGGTCAAATTCCTTTAGTTTATTTGGGTATTCCTATTGGTGGGAACCCTCGCCGTTTAACTTTTTGCCAACCCATGCTTGATCATGTTCGTAAAAATTTATCGAGTTGCAAGAGTAAAAATCTCTCAATGGATGGTTGATGGTCGAATTTAGGCATGTGTACCAAATCGTTTCATCAAGTAATAAAGTGTAAGTAGTATATCGTATCACAAATATTGTGGTTTCAACCATACAATACACGTTACTTATTTAATAACAACAAATAAATAAATAAAACAATAAATAAAAGACAAAACTGGGTGTTTGTGAAATTTGATCTATTTGCTCATAGCGAGAGTTTAGGAGTAACCTCTTTTTTATTGCAGAATGTTAGCGGCGGTTAGGATTCTTCGAATCCCCTATATTCATTTTTGGAATTAAATTATAGTTAAACATTAATCAGGGATTGGTTAAATGTCTTCCATTTAAGTGATGAGTTCGTGGTGTTTTATCCCCCAACTGTCAAGTTGCAACTATTACACCTAAGGTTATACATGAATCAAAGGCATAAGGTCGTAAATCCTCAAGGCACAATGTACCTTCATACAGAGTTTTAAGTGGGGTCCTTACTCTCTTAGAGGTAATTGAAACATATACTTAAATTAGAGTTCCTAATTCTCAATTGTCCTAGATATTCCCTCATCTATGAATTATAGACGTTCATCAACATACTCCCCCTCTCGATAGTTCTACAAACGGGTAGCCCTACCTCGTCTACCTTTCGTTCGCCGAACAATTGGTATGTCACTTCCTGAATTACCGTTACCTCAAGGTTGTTTCGCTTCGGGTGAAATTAAGAATTTGCATAATAAAATTAAATAGGAATTGTAAAATAATTGAATAAAGAACTTAAATTAAATAAATAAAACAAATAAAATAGAGGTTAATCTTAAAACCCAATTCCCAAACCACATATATTCACGTTCATCTTGGTTTTCCTCTCCCCTTGGTCACCAACTATAATTCGTTCTTAAAATCCTGATGTACAAATTTCGGGTTGACAATATAATAGCAGTGTGCATTGCACAATTGATTCTTTGCATAATGTATTTTTTGTTGATTGTTATGGTTTTTGTTTATTATAAGAGAAACGATATTTGTATAACTATTTTGTACAACTTTTGAACAATTTTATCTCTCATACTCACATTATATTTTTACTCTCTCTCTCTATTGTTTTTGACAAATAAAAAAGAAAAACAAGATTGTCTCAAAAGTTGTCATAAAATAGTTGTACAAATATCATCACTCTTGATGTATTAAATTTGTGTTGGGTGGGTTCCCTATTAACGGGGACATCACACTTACTAAAAGAAAAAGGAAAAAAAGTGTGTATTCAAGTCCTGCTGGTGCCAATTTTAAGATTTTTTTATAAATTACTTAGAAGCGTGGTTCACTGGCTTGCCCGATAATCGTCGAGTCGTCGGTTTTACCCGAGTTTGACAACATAACCAATCCATTAAGCAGCTCGAACCGGTTACCCCACCGGTTCGCGGTTGAATCGGTCCGATTGGCCAGTTCAGTTCGGTTTTTAAAACAAAACTTTTGTAGTGGGCTAAACCTAGGAAGAAGATTTGGTGTTGTTATAACAGAACAATGTAACTAATCTTGGCCGTTCAATCTCTAATAAACGACTGAGATTATTTTACTGTGTATGTGTGTATGTGCATGCGTGCACATGTGTATGTGTGTAATATTGATTTAAAAGCCCATGTACGTGATTATAAAAACGGATTTAATCACAAGGCTGCATTCAAGAAGAAAAAAAATCCCTAGGCTGGAAGAGTGTATTGTGAATAAACAAAAGAGAAGGACGCCGCTTTAGTGATTTAGAGTGAAAGCAAGTGAAGCAGAGAGAGCTTTACGAGAGCAAAGAGGAAGATTTTTTGGGTACAAGGAACAAAAGTGTGTTTTACAAATAATTTTGGTTTTGGCTGCAATTTGAGTATATTAATTTTTGTTATCAAATTAATTACTTAGATAATTTTTTTAAATAGTTTTGTCTTTTCTTTGTGTCTGTTTAGAGGCGCCCTCTAGGGTGCGTGAGACACTCAAGTCACTTACGGTGCATGAGTTTATTTTACCATCAGACCCAATCTTATTCTATGATCTTATTATACACCCTTCACACCAATGGTTTCTTTAATCATTTCTCCATCAATCCTTCATCCTCAATTTGATTTATAGTTGCAGTTCCAATTTCAAATTAACTGAACTTCAATGTTATGAATCAACTATTCCCTAATTCAACATTTCCCTCATCTACAAAAACTCATTTCTCTCCATTGGCCACATTTCTCTCTTCCCTTTCTTTCCATTTCCACTGCGAAAGAATGTAGAAATACATATTTTGATCCACCTTGAAAATTCCTCAACGTTTTTCCATTATTTTTTTTCATCTAGTCATAATATTAATCTTTCTTATACAATTTTATACATAAAATCAAATCCTATATACAAAATCCAAACAAATCTGTCGGTGGGGTCTCGAAAATTTGATAATGTACCGTACGAGACATAGTTTGTTGTCGCACACTAGCCTTTGTCCTGTTTAGATACCTATTTGGGGGTTGATATCTTGTTCTTAGAATTACCATAGTTGGTGATATTTGACGTTTTGTTCGTTTCTAGATATTTAAGAAGACATTGATTTTATAATTATTCTGATAGTGGAAGTTTTTGGCTAATCTGGATACCTTGATCTTTATTCTTTCACATCGAGAGGAGTTTCCACATTAAAAATTATGTTGTTATCATTTACAGTTTTTACTCATTTTATTGTTGTTGTTGGTTGTGCTAGTAAGAAAGAGAAATTTTAAGCTTATGTATATTCCACCTGCGCACTCTATGTGATCCCAACAATTTGTTATGTGTAGGTTAGTGTAGGTTTTATATGTTGAAGTTATTTGTAGTTTGTTTCTTGTCCCACGTTGTTTAGGTTTCCAGACTGTTGAGTGTATAAATATGTTTACTCTCATCGTTTGAGGTAACTTTTGAGATGAGATCCAAGCTCATTTATCATGGTATAAAGTCGGGTTAAAGATTGCAATGTGAGAGTTGAACCGAAACCCGCACTTTTTAATGTATAAATAATACTTGAATATCCACACCTTTAAGCTGCCTTTTGCGATGAGATCATGCAGTATTGAAATACCCATTGTAAAGATTATTGCTGACATGTTCATCAATAAAAAAATACTTTTACTTATTGACATGTTTTTCCTTAACTGTTTTTATCCTTTATTTTTCATGCCACTTTAGTTGTACACTCTTTGGAATGATATTAGAAACTCGTAGCAGATAGACATAGTCATTTTCTTAGCTTAACCTAATAAAAAGGGGATCCTTGTCTGAATTGCGATATGGTCAACGTATCACCTTAGAGGCTGAGCAAAAACAAACCAAACAAGCAAAATATTGATAACATATAAATTAAATCGATTAAATTATGAAGGGAGGACATGTTATTTTCATGGGAATAAGGACTTTATTTATTTATTAATTAAAATAGTGTAAACAAGGACAAAACCCTAGACTTTTTAAACAATGAGAAATCCTAGGTTGCATATATCTTATTTGACATGAAAATTCAAATAAAATTAACTAAATGACAAACAATTAATCTAGACAATTCTCCTTAAACTCCCTACGTATGTAACACCTTAACTTAATCTATTTTGAAGCAAGAAGACTTTCATAACGAGCTTTAAAGTAAGCCAAAAGTGCTTCTCTAGGAGGCAATTTATCCTTGACAATTGGATGGTTGGTGAAGTCTTGACTCCATTTGTAAAGCTTGGGAAATTTCTCACTAGTGAACAACTTCAAGTTTGTTGCTTCTTGTACAATGGGGAACCAAAAAGCTATGAAGACAGCAGCAATATCAACAATTCCAATCTCTTCTCCACCAAAGAATTTTCCCTTGAGCTCATTCTCAAGAATTTGAAAAGTCTCTTCTGTTTCCTCAATAGCTTTCTCACGTTCTTTCTCATCAATAGTGAAAGCAGCTTTCCGTCCAGCACTTAAACACTGGTTTCAAAAAATTAAGGTAATTATAAAATTATGTATGTTAAAAGTAAGAAAGAAACTATCACATTTGTTTGTTTCACACAAATTATAAATAAAAAAAATAATAATTTTACCACATTGTTCTTCTTAAATATTGATGTATTCACTACTATCGTAAGTGAAATATAATGACTTGTGCCAGATTGGTTGAGTATTTGCTATTGTTACATCATCAAGAACATGAATGACTATGAGTATCCATATGCATATATAATAGTCACTTGCTGTTCGTTTCATTGAATAAATATGATATTTGAAGTCGTTCTCTATGTGGATATACGCTAGAGAGACATTTAGCAAAGTTTGTGGTATTTAAATAAATTTACAAATATCCACATGTATATGTTTTTCTTCTTTGAAAAATGTTTTTCTTTCACATGCTTGTGAAGTATTTATTAATCTACCATCCACATGTTTGTGAAATATTTTATCCACACATACCCACAAATAAAAACACGAGAATTACGTTCTCGTGAGGTCAGTTCAGTTTTATAGAGACAATGCATATTATATGTAGGGATCAGAGTTCGAATATCAGACACCTCACTTATACATTTTAAAGGTAAATTTTTAGCTACTAGACTACTTGACAAAAAAAAAAACACGAGAATTACACAGCAAAAAGAATAGAAGATTATATTCACCTTATCATCTATGAACCTGGTCCAGAAACGTGCCACGGCTCTTTTGTAAGGGTCAGAAGGTAAGATAGGGTTTTGTTTCCAAGTCTCATCAATATACTCAAGAATCACAAGGGACTCTGATAGGGGCTTATCATTATGAACAAAAACTGGAACTTTCTTATAAACAGGGTTGTATTTTTTGAGTGTATCACTCAAGTTCCCTCCCTTTTCTAACTGATATTGGTATTCAACTCCCTTCAATGTTAGAGCAATCTCCACCCTACTCACAAATGGACTTGCCATCATTCCATAAAGCTTCACATTTTCCTGATTTGATGCCATCTTAGCACTTCAATTCTTTACTCTAACAATTGTTTTTGGCTTATTGATATATTCCTAGCTAATATCTACTTCTATATATAGAGCCAGGATTTTTTTCAACAAAATCGGAAATCAACTAGAAAGTCTATTAAATTTTTTTTTTTTGAAGAAGCTAAAGAAAGTCTATTAAATTAACTGCAAGTTGAAGGAAATGTACTAAGTTCCTTATCATAAGTTGTTTTTGCAATTTTAACATATATTGAAAAGAAAATACAATGTATTTAATTTAGTATTTCATTCAAATACATTGTCAATGAACAAGTTCTTTATAGCATCGTTCAATATTAATCACCGAAATATTTGACTTCAATCACAATTATTTATAAAGCAACATATATGAATTTGTAATTGGTCTATATATTAAACTGTTTATGCCAAGAGAATATCAAAAGTGCTTATATTTACACTTTTGTATATGAATGTGTTTCACTCTAATTTTTTATCATCTAATACACTTGATAGTTTAAATTAGACAATTACACATGTGATCACTCGACTACATTTGAGATGATGATTTGGTTTTCTTTTTTATTTCACGCCAATTTAGTCCGTTTATATATAGATTTTTAAGCTTTAAATATAACATTCATGTGTATATTTAGACGATGGATCATAGATTTAAAAACTAATAGTTTACACGGAAATAAATTCATACTCAAATCGATCTAAGTGACCAAAATACATGTAAAAAATAATCGTAACATGAAATTTAGTTAAGGAACTGTATAAATAAATTTTGACTTTTAATTATGGGTGTATCTTTTAAAACGAAGTGTGTGTGTGTATATATACTTCTTTTTTTCAAAGTACTCTTTTTTTTACCAAAAAAAGTACTTTATCTATACAAAAAAGGTGCTTTTTTAAAAGTGATTGTATATGAAGTACTATTTAGAGAGAAGCAAATATTCCATAAGTCAATAATTTAGAAAATCAGTGATACTTTTCCTACTAAGAAAATTCTGATAACATGAATGCCAAAAAATGACGTAAGGGATTACATAGCCGTAAGCAATGCGTATAGAGAATTTTTCCCATAAAAATATACACATAGAATTTTTTTTAAAAAATAAATAAATTAGTCCATACACACACTAAATTTAGCCTCGTTCGATAAACACTTCAATTATGTGGTGAAAGATTTTCCCTAAAAACAAAAGTGGTTAAAGATTTATCCTACAATTAAGTTTCATGGAAACAACTTATTTATCTTTATATCCCTAAAAAAAACTTATTTATCTTTATAACATGTTTATTTATCTTTAATTGCCATATTTTATTAAATAAATAAATAGTTCTATTTATATTTATCGGAGTATTTTACTATGTTATGTTTAATTTCACATAAACGGGATAAGTCAATAGAATAAGAAAAATAACCTTACAACAAATAAAAGACAAAACTAGTAGTACAAGCTATATAATAAGAAAGAAAAGTCAAAACTGAGTCTTTTCGTGGAAATTAAGTCCACAAAAAATTCTATGATTTTAATCAATATACTACGAATGAGAGTTCTATCAAAAAGGAAAACTTCAAATGTGAATCATATAATTATTGTTCTATGTGTATGGAAAAGTACTTCCACGTTGTTGGAACAAACTTTGGTCTTGGAAAATTGAATTGCATGTTTTCAATTTCAAAGAGTGCTCACCACGCAAACAAACACGTTAAATGAGCGAAGACTTCTTTTTGTTTGAAAGAGCAAAGACTTATAACTTTGTTTTTTCTTTCACGAAAAGTAACAAACTCATTTCATTCTTAAATTAACACTCATTTGCCACTTATCAGCTTGACAATGAAGAGCTTATTTCCAGCTTTTTAGCTCATTTGTCTTGACCTTTAATCCCTCACTACAAAATGTGTTAAAAAAAAGGAAAAAGCACAAGGAATTCAATGTTTATGTAAATTTATATTAGTTACATGAAATGAGGTATTTTCCTAAGGTTTCATGCAAAATAAGTTAATAAGTGACTTAAAATACATAGGTAAAATAACATCAATTTGACATTTATCAACACCTCAGTTTAAATTATTTCCATAACTAACTTCATCATCCTTCTAAACCATTACCCTCTTTTGGGATTTTGCCTTGTCTACCACGAAAGGCTAAACAAATAGGAAAAATAATAACAAAATGGATAAAAATGACCTTTAATGACCAAAAATATTTTAATACGAATCTTTACTAAAGTTAAAGATCAATACTTTTTTTAAAAAATAAATAAAAAGAGAAGTCAAGTGATCGATTGAGTGATCAAAGGACAAATACACACATGAATATACTTAAGAGACATTTTATATTATAGTTTTAAGTTGGATTTGGATTGACATAAACATGGCTTTAATTGTTTTACATTATAAAATGACCAAACAATTTTTCATTGATTACATAAAAATGAGAAAAAAAATATGGGTACAATTCACAAGTTTGTGTATGCTATCATTCTATTTATTTCTATAGGTCTTGTTGAAAGTGGAAACTTTTTCGAATTCTTTCACAAGTGCACTCAAGACAGTGATTGTCCATCTCTTTTATGTAGAAACAAGGCTGAATTACCAAAGTGTATTGCGGGGTTCATGTGTCGCTGTCCTAATGTTGAGTAGGTTAGTTAACAAATAATTTTCTTAATTTAAAACTTATAATTTTATTTTAACGTGTTAATATTCACTACTACAGAAATGACATTTCACATCGGTTGAAACCGACATTTCACATCTGGTGGCAACCGATGTAACTAAAGGTGATGTTGTATGTCATTCACTTTTCACATCGGGCAAGGAACCGTTGTGATATGTACTAAACCACATCGGGCACGTAGTCGCCGATTTGATATGTGAGCCAGTAGTCTGAAAACATCGGATTCATGAAAATAATTATCAAAATAAAAGCAATGTTTGAAACTATACAAGAAAAGAACAATCGTGAAAACGTTGAAGTGGAAGATGAAATTTATAAGATCAGAACATAAGGGTAATATTAGGGTAAAATCAGAACCTCAAAAATCACTACAAATTCATTATGTAACAAGTAATCGAAATTTAACCAATCAGACACCAAACAAAAAACAAAAATGCGTACGGCGAGAACTTACGGCCTACGACAAGAACAACGGCAAGCGAGGACGACAATTTCCAACAGAGAACACCAGTTCTGATATCTTCAAAGATATGGGTTCACGAATCGGAGATGTGCGTGAATCACAACTTCCAACTGAGAACGAAAATGTCAAAACGAGAACTTACAGTGTTAATAGTGTTTGTGAATGAGAACTTAGTGTCAAAACGAGTTCAAATGGTTTGAGAACTTACAGTGAATGTCGAATTGCAGAATCACGGTGGCCAATCCATTTGGAAATCCAGATTGGGTTTGAGATTGAGGAATAGATTGGGTTCAAATTGGGTTCGTGAATGAGAACTTAGTGAATGAAAACGAATTGGGTTCGAATTTGGTTCGTGACGAACAAATTGAATTGGGTTCGTTGATTTAGTGAGTGAGATTTTAGGGTTTGTGTGAAGAGGGAAAGAGAAGAAACACGTGGGCTATCTGAAGAAAGAGAAGAAACGTGATATGAAGAAAGAGAAAAGGGAAAGTTTTAAGTTAAAAGTGTGATAGATTTCCCCTCAGGTATTATATCTGCTGATGTCAAAATTCATTAATAATTATTTTCCCCTTCAGGTATTTCTCAACTGATGGGAAAACCCTTTGTAGAGTTCACTTTAATTACAAAAATGCCACCGCGTTGCTTTTGCTATCAAGTAATTGGTCCACTGATGTGAAATCTCTGATATTAAATGCCTTTTTTCTAGTAGTGATATTCTTGCACAATTGAATTTTTCTCTGACAAACCTTTAAAATTCTTTGACAGATGCATATACATACATAAAGGAAGGGGTTATTTCCTTTGTTTGCTTTTACAAGATGTACATGGAAAATTAAAATGTCATTGCAGACTTATAAATGAACTGTAATATGTAAAATTAGTATTGAATAAAGGAAATATGATTCTATAATGTTCCCTAAAAAATGATTCTATAATGTAATCATTTATCATTTATTCTAGTTTTTTTGTACAACATATTTATCCTTTATTATAGTCCTACATTTCACAGGCGAACTGATATTATCGTGCATTTTAATGGTATTCTTATGCATACAATTATAAGCACACAAGTCATGAATCTATTTGATATTGATTTTCTTTATAATAAAAAAATAAAGTACAGCTACATTCATTTTGTTGTACATGTAACTCACATATCTTAACCATAAATAATATTTGCTTTGTACTACAAAAATTGACATAGTACATCATTTTGCAATTATGTTTTAAATTTTAATTGTCTCCGAGTGAGTATAAGTATAACCCCACTCTAATATTCCTTACGTCGGCCTACTGACTACCACTGCTGAATTGACAAACCTTCCATCTTTTTAGTGTTGCGTATAACCTTAGAGTGAATCCGGTGCAACTCAACAACTGTAAGGACGTATTGCTCTACGAACTCATCACATAAATAGAACCTTTATTCCAAGACGGATCCCTTATTCCAAAAACCCTTCAATTCATTATCAGTTGATCATGTTTATCGGACCTAAGTATCATCAAATGGATCACAACATCATTACGTTTTAATAAGACCAAAACTTACAATTGATTGTAGTCGACAAAATATTAAAAGAAAAAAAATCTAACACTAAATCCGAGTTCTCCTTTGTTTTTCGCTCGCCCCAGTTTATCAAATGAATTTTGCGCTTCTTTTCATTTTTTTCCCACCGAAACTAAGTAACCATGCCTTAATGTCTCTGCAGCATCCTTATAGAATTTTGAGTACCATATGACAGAACAATAGTACAGAACAAACATTATTTGAAAAAATATAACAAGTTTTTTTTAAGCATTTTTTTATTTTTTTTGGATAATCAGTGTAACAAACCAACATTATTTAGATACAACTAAGGAAACATTTTATTAAAGTACTATTTTCACTGTAAAAAAAAATTCTGTTGAGTTTTTGGCATTTTATTTGCTCTCTTTTGCATGTGTATACTCTTATTAGACATTATACGTGAACTTCAAGTAATTGACAGAACAAAAACTTTCTTTAATTTTATTGCTATCGAATTTTATTTGTTATTTTATGAATCCTGTTCTTTTCTTGCACCAAATTACCACTCATGTATCTCATTACTGTGAAGAGAATAATTGTTTCATTAATTTTCCTTTATTGTTACTTTATCCTTGGACTCTTATTCAGACTACGTTATACTTTGTTTTTGTTCTTTTGGAAAGATTAGAATATTTGTCAGTTAAATTACTCTTCTTGTATCTATAAGACACACATTGTATTATGATGTTAAAATATACAGACAAACGAGACTGACGCAGTCTCAATCGTAATTAAAATAAAAGTCGCGGAGACCTCTAAAACTTTTATATTTCGGGCTGAATTTTTTTAACTATGATTCATACATTAGTTGCCAAAGTCAAGAGAGTGTTGCAAGGCTGCGGTGTGATGGCTGCATCTGCGGAAGAAGTGAAGCTTTTAGGTTCTGTGGGAAGCCCATTTGTCATTAGAGTTCAAATTGCTCTGGAATTGAAGGGTATTGAATACAAATATTCCGAAGAAAAATTGGGTAACTTGAGTGAAACGCTTCTCAAATACAATCCAGTTTACAGGATGGTTCCTGTTTTTGTTCATAATGGAAATCCCATCTCGGAGTCTCGTGTGATTCTTGAGTACATCGATGAGACTTGGAAACAAAATCCTATCTTGCCTTCCGATCCTTATCAACGAGCTTTGGCTCGTTTCTGGTCTAAGTTCATTGATGACAAGGTAAGTAACTCTAGTTTATACATCAAAACTCTTAATGAAATTGCTTATGCACTATATAGCATCGACGCTTCAGATTGAAGGCATGTCTGGTGTTCGACACATGCCAGTGTCTATTATGACATCTGTCATATATGTAAGTGTTAGTGTCGTGTTTTATATCTTTCTAATTATTTTCTTATATATATTATTGTAATTTGTGAAATCAGTGTGTGGCTGCTGCGTGGATGTCGGTTTTTTTGCCTGATAAGAAAGAACGCGAGAAGGCTAGTGAAGAATTATTGGCGGCTCTACAGTTTCTTGAGAATGAGTTAAAGGACAAATTCTTTGGAGGACAAGAAATCGGCTTTGTGGATATTGCTGCTCTCTTCATACCTTTGTTCCAAGAAGTAGCAGAGTTGCAGTTGTTCACAAGGGAGAAATTTCCAAAGCTATACAAATGGAGTAAAGAATTTAACAACCATCCAATAGTGAAAGAAATTATGCCTTCAAAAGATCAACAATTTGCATATTTCAAAGCTCGGGCTGAAAGCCTTGCTGCGCCATCAAAATAGAGTTATCGGTTGTTTGAATTTCATTTCAAATGGAATATAATCTATGATTTCTCATGTGTAATAAAGATCCTGAAATATTATTGTCAATTTCATCATTTCAATTAATGAACGAATTGTTGCATGTTTAAAAAAAAAAATTGTTTTCAGTTGAGTTCGATGTTGAACCGAGTTTGAAAATATTGCTTCAGAAAACTCAGTTTGGATGAAGTTCATTCAAACTTGAGTTTGCAAATTTCGGTTCAAACATATTACACATACTTAAGTAAACATAATACTTTCAAGGTAATTCATTCTTTTTGTGCTTCATATAGAGTGAAACTATTCTTTCATTATATATTTTGATTTCTGATCATAGTTAATAAGACTTAAATCAGTCACTAACTTCCATTAACTGAAACATTCGCCCGATTATGAAGAATATAGTGGATATAATATGTAAATCATGCAGCCTTGTTTCATTCAGGGGAACTAGTTTAATTCGGATTTAGGTTTAGGACAAATTTTGCATATAAAAAATCAGATTACAAAGAAGTTAAATATCGTTGTTATTCGTCGAGAAAACAGAAGTTGATTACAGGCATTGCAAAATCAGAGCTATGACAACAATATCCTTAGATTTCACATGGAGAAATCTCACATTACAAAACATTATTTAGAATTGAAATCCTAACAAATGACAGATAAGAATTCATTAACATAAAATTCTGACTCTCAACACTCTATCAGCAGTGCATTGATCTATTTTGAAGCAGCAAGAAGGCTCTCATAACGACCTTTAAAAAAGGCGAAAAGAGGCTCTCTTGGAGGAAGAGTTTCCTTCACAATCGGATGGTCAAGAAATTCTTGACTCCAATTGTAAAGCTTTGGAAATTTTTCAGCAGTGAACAATTGCAACCCTATTATATCTTGAACTAGAGGGATCCAGAATGCTACGAAAACAGCAGCAATATCCACAAAATTAAACTCTTCTCCTCCAAAGTACTTACCCTTCAGCTCATTCTGAAGAAACTGAAGAGCCTCAGTTGTTTCTTCAACATTCTTCTCGCGCTCTTTCTCATCAAGCGTAAAAACGGATTTGGATGACGCGGACACAATCTGATCAATTCACAAATTTAAACATTTGATTTATTAGTACTTATTCTAGAAAATTTAAATAACCATCACAAAATACAAAAACTTACTCCCCAATGTTATATACATGTTTTTAAGTTAAGTTTTTCACAAACCAAAAAATGGTTTTGATCAATAAGCAAATTTTAAATATATTCTTACCTTTTTATCGACGTACTAACCAAAAATAGATAAACATGAAAAAAAATCTATGAAGACGACAATTAAAAAGAAACAAAGATAGGGAGCACGGGTTTATATAAAGATTTGCGACAACTATCTAGGCAGTGACATAATGGTTGCATCAGTTATATCTCACTGCGATTCTATGCAATATTAAGTATCACAGCACAAAGACAACCCGTTATACGAAGTACAAAGACTAAAAAATACACTGAAAAAAAGTTACCTTGTCATCGATGAATTTCGACCAAAATCGAGCCAAGGCTCTTTGGTGTGGATCAGAAGGCAAAATGGGGTTTTGCTTCCAAACCTCATCAATATACTCAAGAATCACAAGAGATTCTGATATAGGCTTATCATTGTGAACAAAAACTGGAACCTTCTTATGAACTGGATTGTATTTGAGAAGTTGTTCACTCTTGGTGGCCAAATTTTCTTCAACAAATTCATATTCAATTCCCTTCAACTTTAGAGCAATTTGTACCCTGCACACAAATGGGCTTCCTGTAGCTCCCAAAAGTTTCACATGTTCCTGATTTGTAGCCATTGCTGCAACACTTAAAGTTTCTATGACTTTGATAATTGGTATAATAATTTGTTTTGATGTTTGAGTCCTAAGGTTTTGTGGCCTTTTATAGAGTTTGGAATGTTAATTTAGTTAGTAATTTTCAATATACATATACACATGAGGTGAGAATAATCCGTACACTAAAAAGGAAAAATGATGATGCCTTCCCTATCAAGATAATGGACAATAAGTGATATAAGAGGTTCCCTCAAAAAAAAAAAAAAGTGATGTAAGAGGTTACAACAGCACAATATATACAAAACTAACTAAATAATAATTGAATCAAGTGGGGACACTTTAGACTATTGGCATTGGGCATTGAGAACCCATTTTCTTTCTTTTATAATCTTTAATATTAATACGCTTCCATAGGGTCCAAACATGAATAATAGGTTGCGTTTGACATAAGATGTTTTGTAGGTGTCATAAATGTGATTTCAAAACATCATATTATGTTGACTTGGGGTGTCAAGATAGTTGTGAAGTCAATCTCAATAACTAATGTGTGTTTTATTCATCGTTTATAAAATAAATTATTATAATGTATTATGTAAAGTGTTCTTTTTCTCACGTTTTTCCAATGACTCAAAATATTAAAAACGGGCTAATGGTCATGATTGTCTCTTTGACCAATAAAACCTTTCCCCTTCCCCAAGTTTTTTTGTTTTTAAAATCCGCCAAAGTGATAACATTATGTAACCAAGGTATTGCCTTGATCTCTTTAATGACATTGGTTTCTTGAGCAACAAACCAACAAACTCACCAATGAACTTCAATCTTAGATTGCAGCAAGATTGATACGACCCAATTCGAGTAGGAATCACACTCCTAAAATTTAGAGATAACGAAGTGAATCGACTAATTTTATTGATGATAGTCATAGAGAAAGTACAAGATCTTATATAGGTAAAATTATTCTAGATCATTCCTAATCCATTCATAACAATCTAATAGGTCATCAATCTTTTAAAACTAATGAGTCATTACTTAATGGTAACATAGTCATCTACTTCTTAGGTTTAATGATCATCCTTTTTGGCCCCCTAACTCGCATGGCTAAGTCCGCAATCCCGAATCTCGGCAGCCGATAGCCCTGCTCATAACAATATCGACCCCATTGAGAACAACCATGTCCTCAAGGTTGTAAAAAATGCACCCTTGAATAAATTTACCAGGATCCCATTGCTTCAACTTGGAAGACCAAAATATTGCACTTAGATTCGCATGCCCACCAGGAACCCACCTTTTGAATTGAAAATGGAGAAAATTTGGCAACTCACAAACAAAAGCATAGTCTTCTATTGGCGTTAAATTGAGTGTATTGTAGCTCTCAAAAATAGAAACATTCACATCAACCAATGATACATTCCTTTTCACATCTAGTTGTCGACCCATGACATGCTCCCTTTGAGACTGCTCATTTGAACCTTGTGAAACAAAACAAACAGGGAGAGATAAAACTTCATCAAACAATTTGTGTTTAACTAAGTTCAGATGCATTAAAGTTTGTCAATATCAACAAAGTTATTCTAGATGCTTCGTAATCCATTCATAACCATTATTTGGGATAAAAAAAACACCCTCCTCTTTATTAATTGAAGTATGAAAAATTACAACAATATCCTTAGATTTCACATGGAGAAATCTCACATTACAAAAACATTATTTTAAAATGAAATCCTAACAACAAAAACTCAATGACAGATAATAGTACATAAACTTGAAATTCTGAGTCTCAGCACACTATATCAGTAGTACACTGATCTACTTTGAAGCAGCAAGAAGGCTTTCATAACGACCTTTAAAAAAGGCGAAAAGAGGCTCTCTTGGAGGAATATTTTCCTTCACAACAGGATGGTCAAGAAATTCTTGACTCCAATTGTAAAGCTTTGGAAACTTTTCAGCTGTGAACAATTGCAATTCTGTTATATCTTGAACAAGAGGGACCCAAAATGCTACGAAAACAGCAGCAATATCCACAAAGTTAAACTCTTCTCCTCCAAAGTACTTCTCCTTCAGCTCATTCTCAAGAAAGTGAAGAGCCTCGGTTGCTTCTTCAATATTCTTCTCGCGCTCTTTCTCATCAAGCGAAAAAACGGATTTAAATGACGAGGACACAATCTGGTCAATTCACAAATTGAAGTATTTAATATATTAGTACTTATATAGATGCATCTTGTTAGTATAAATAAGTATTCATTTGCTCGCTCTTTACATTAGTGAATTAATATAAATGTAAAATAATCGATAAAGTATTGATATAACTGATAAGACTAAAAAATCTTAAAGAGGAAGTTACCTTGTCATCGATGAATTTCGACCAAAATCGAGCCAAGGCTCTTTGGTGTGGATCAGATGGCAAAATGGGGTTTTGCTTCCAAACCTCATCAATGTACTCAAGAATCACAAGGGATTCTGATATAGGCTTCTCATTGTGAACAAAAACTGGAACCTTCTTATGAACTGGATTGTATTTGAGAAGTTGTTCACTCTTGGTGGCTAAATTTTCTTCAACAAATTCATATTCAATTCCCTTCAACTTGAGAGCAATCTGTACCCTGCACACAAATGGGCTTCCTGTAGCTCCCAAAAGTTTAACATGTTCTTGATTTGTAGCCATTGGAATACTTAAATTTTCTATGACTTTGTTAACTGGTAAAATATTTGTTTTGATGTTTGAGTTCTAAGGTTTTGTGGCCTTTTATAGAGTTTGGAATGTTAGTTAATTTAGTAATTTTCAATCTATACGCGTTGGTGCTTGTTGACTTGGTGTATGAAAGCTAGAGAAAAAGTTGCAAATATTGATTAATTGATGTGTATATAGATAGAAAAGTGCTATTTTCTAACTATTTTTTTATACAATTTGAAAAATCGCATGCACACTCCACTACTAAATGAGTCATTCCATTAAAAAAAATGAGTTCTTACTATAAAAAAAAAAAAAAGGCAACCCAATACACTAAAGCTCTCACATACGCAGAGTATGAGAAGGGGTCCTACCATTTGGTGCGTATTGTACGCAGTCTTATCATTATTTACACGAGTTCTTATTATAACTAATTATTTTATATTTTTTAAAATCTTTTTTTGTCTTTTTCTTTTCAAATGGAAGAAAGATATATGTCTATGAATGGAGAGGATATTTACACATATGGTGAGAATAATCCGTACACTAAATAAAGGAAAAAAAATGATGATGATGCCTTCCGTATCAAGATAGTGGACATGAGTGATGTAAGATGTTATCACAACAAGAGAAATGATATTTATACAACCACTTTATGATAATTTTTTGACAACCTTCTCTTTCATACTTATATTATACTCTTATTCTCTCTCTTCCTTTTTCTCTCTCCATTGTTTTTGATCAATGAAAAAAGAGAGAAAATAGTTGTCTCAAATAAATGTTCAAATATCACTACTCCCATATCAATATGTAGAAAACTAACTTAACAATTGAATCAAGTGTGGTCCAATCCTTAAAAACAAAAGGTTACTGCTCTTTACCCAACACATCTTAATATGCGCTATGCAACTTAACTCACGTTGGAATTAACACTTACCTGAATTAACTCATGTTAAAATTAACATTTGCGCGTGTTAACTCACGCATAAGTATTTTGAGAAGTTCAATTGAAAACGAGCAATAATTGTTGGGTAAATAGCAGAATTAACAAAAAAAATTGAATCTAAGTGTGGTCCAAGCCGACAATTATTAATTGTATTCATATGTTGAAGTGGGAACACTTCAGACTATTGGCCATTAGGGGCTGAGAACCCATTTTCTTAAATAATCTTTAATATTTATACTTTTCTTTCTTTCATAAAATCTTTGTCTAAAACTATTTATAGACCAAGGTTAACATATGCCTATAGACTCTTGCTAATAAACCAAATAAAGAGAATTATTGTATTGAAAATTTGTCTTTTCAATATAATTTTTTCCCTAAGAAGAAGTATTTTATTTTAATTTTTTTCAATAAGTGTTTTAAGGGAATACATTATCTGAGTACCAATCTGTTAAAGAAATTCCACATTAAACTTTTGGTATTAAAGATGTTGATATCCGACTTCAAATACCAAATAAATAAATAAAAAGATACAACGGAATATATCCGAGTACGAATTAATTTCTTATTAATCATACATGATACATTTTTTTTTGAGGGATCATACATGATACATACATTCTCTAAAAAAAGCAAAGTACATCTCAATTAACATATTTGTAGTAGAGGGTCCTGCTGAGTTTAACTCAATTGATATGGATAATGCATAATATATGTAAGATTTGGGGTTTAAACTCCAACCACTACAAAAAAAAATATCCTAAAAATGATATTTGTACAATTATTTTTTTTGACAACTGTTATGATAACTTTATTTATCATATTTACATTGTATTTTGACCTTTTTTCTCTATTATTTTGATTTTTCTATATAAATACTTACTTTTCTTTTTATATATTTAATGGGGTTTGCTAGGATACATCCACTAGTTTTTATTAAGGTGTGTTTTAGCAAAGATATAACTAAAATGTTGTTAAATATGTGAATGATGCTAAAACATTCGTTCTAAAAAATAAGTGAGTGTAAGTTAGCAATTCCCACAAACATTTGCTAAAATGCACCCACTTATTTTTTAGAATGAGTGTTTTAGCATGTCACCACTAAAAAATAGCTAAATACATCTAAACATGCATGTTGCTAAAACACACCTTAATAAAAACTAGTGTGTGTATCCTAGCAAATCTCATATTTAATTGTTCAAATAACATATTATCTTTTCACACATGGTAATAAATCTACGTAGTTATTTAAATAAAACTATATTAACGGGAATCCTTGGTGTTTGGTTTGCAGAACACAGTAAATATTAGATAGAACAGTACAAGACATGACAACACAACACAAGATAAATTTTTATGATATTGAATAATTTTCTGTTTTATATGAGTTTTAGGTGACATAATACTATTTTTGTATTTTAGACAACTTGTACCTGGGACAAAAAATTGTGTTGTGGTTTCGCGATGGACAAAAATTGTAACTTTTGCCCTGTCTCTTATCTCCCGTTTGTCGTGTCCCTAAAACTGTTTTACAAATCAAACACTTGACAAATGGAGTTGTTCTGTCCTGTCCTTATTTTTTATCAAATAAAAAGCACCCGATATTTTTAATCATATTATTGGTGATGTGATCTCTTACATCACTTATTGGTCATCGGTGACAAAGACAACTTGATAGGGAAGTCTGCAATTATTTCCCACTTTTATATTCACATTTTTTACCTTTTTTCCCAATATCTGTATCTGATTCCTTTTTCTATCCACATCCGACAATTAAATCGTCCATGTGCCACCTTTATTTTTCTTCTTCTTTCACATCATGTCCGTCAACAACGCGTAGAATATTTTTTAAAAAATAAAAATTAATCAAATAATTAATTAATTTATTATTAATCTTCCTATAAAAAGTAATAATAAGAATACCTTAGACATAAAGATACCAACACAAATTGCTTAATAAAACCAAATTAATTGAGAAATTGAAGCATTACATACAATGGCTGCAATTGATGAAGAGGTTCAGCTTCTGGGTTCAGTTGGAAGTCCATTTGTGATAAGAGTTCAAATTGCTCTAAAATTGAAAGGAATTGAACACAAATATGTTGAAGAAAAATTGGGTAATTTGAGTGAAACACTTCTCAAGTACAATCCAGTTTATAGGATGGTTCCTGTTTTGGTTCATAATGGGAAACCTATATCAGAGTCACGTGTGATTCTTGAGTATATTGATGAGGCTTGGAAACAGAATCCTATTTTGCCTTCTGATCCTTACAAAAGAGCTTTGGATCGGTTTTGGTCAAAGTTCATTGATGAAAAGGTAAATCCAATTTACAGATTATAAGTTATGGTACAGTTCAGAGGTATTGTTGTAATATATTGCAGAGGTAGGCACTATTGACCGAACTGTGTGTGAACAAAGATCGTGTCTCATTGTCCAACAACTTTTTGTTTCTTTTATACATCTATACTGGTTGCTGTTTTAACAAGCTTTATCTAAAGTCATAGCTTTAGTCATTGATCAAATTTCAGTTATCAACCACTTTAAACTATTGTTATGATGTTTAAATTTTAGGGAATCTTGTAAAGTTTTGTAGAATTCTTCAATTTTGAATTGAGCTTAATTTGCAAATATCAGATTTTAATGCACTGCATTTTGTAAACTGAGTTCGCAAAAACGACTCTTCAAGATGAGTTTCAACACAAAATTCTGCCAAAATGAAAACCAAACAAGATTTATTTTAGGAGAAGATAAGTTTGCAAAAAAAACTCTGTTTGCAAAATTTTGCATGTTTGAATTAAACTGAGTCTGCAAAAACAACACTCCAACATGAGTATCATCATTGGATTGGGACCTTGGACTGTACTCCTCTCAACGTTTCAGGTTTGATTCTAATTTATGCCGATTTTGGTGGGCTAGTTTGGCTCCTTAAAAATACGATGAGTTCAACACAAAATACAATGAATGTTTGGAAATTAGCAACTGAAAACCAAGCATATAGTAATTTAGGAGAATATGAATCCTGTGTTTTGTATTTCATTTTGGCCTGATACACTTACAAAACTTGGTTTTCAAAAGATGCATTGGATTTAAGCATTTTCCCATTTCTAGAGCTCAAAGTACAAAGCTTCAGAAAACAAAAGAAGATCCTTTTCAATGGAGATAGTGTTTGTTTTAAGCTATATATTTCTTACTAATGGTAAGGTTCTAAGGATAAAAAAAATACGTAGAAACTCCCATAACAAAAGCCACAAATTAGCTGTAGAAAATTAGTCGCTATTAATATTCAGTAGATGATCTATATAATGTTAGTTGCATTGTTGATTAAATGATTTTTTAGTCCTTATGTGATAGTTGCAAGTATCCATGTTTATCTATGAATTTGCTACTTATTAGCAGTAACATTTCAGTAACTAAAATGATCCACATAATAAGTGATCCATGCTAGAATTTATCTACCTCGTCAATAAATGTAAACTTTGTTTGTGCTGATTTTTCTAATCTATCTAACTTTAATTTGTGCAATCAGTGCGTGATTGCTGGATGGAAATCTGTTTTTATGCCCGATGAGAAAGAGCGCGAGAAGGCTCGTGAAGAATTATTCGAGGCTCTGCAGTTTCTTGAGAATGAGCTGAAGGACAAGTTCTTTGGAGGAGAAGAAATAGGCTTTGTGGATATTGCTGCTCTCTTCATCCCTTTATTCCAAGAAGTAGCAGAGAAACAGTTGTTCCCCGCTGACAAATTTCCCAAGCTACAGAAATGGAGTCAAGAGTTTTACAACCATCCGGTCGTCAAAGAAGTTATGCCTTCGAAGGAGCAGCAATTTGGCTATTTCAAAGCTCGCGCTGCAAGCCTTGCTGCTCCATCAAAATAGAATAACATAATATAGAGTGAGACTCTGGACTTGTAATGAAATTTGTATAAGTACTTGACTTTGTTGAGTTCTTGGTTGTTTGAAATTCCGTTCAAATGGAATAAACTCTGTGATTTCTCATGTGTCATAAAGATCCTAACAGATTGTTGCCATTTTTTCTATTTCAATTAATGAAAAAATTGTTGCAAGTAGCATGTTTGTAATTCATATGTGAGGTGTGAGCTCATCGGTAAGAGTTTGACCTTGTAACCTCAAGGGATGAAGTTCAAATCCCTTATAGGACAGTTGTAAAATGATTATTATTGTGCCTTGTAGTTTAACAAAATAGAAGAATTAAATGTAAACACATGTGTCGATGTCGTGTCTAACATTGGACCTGCCTTCGATCTGAAGTGTAACTTTGTAAGTACTATACAGCACACACATACACATATACACATTATATTTTTTGAATCACCTTGCTAATCTAAGAGACTACTGACCTATGCATGAAAAGCCTATCATTCAAAAGCTTTCGTCTCCTTCTTTCTGCCACGAGATTCTTTGACGGCTGTCCTTCAATCCTTTTGGATTTGGGGTTTTTGTCAGTAACTTGTTCCTCAACTTTGCAGCTGATTTTAGTTTGTTCGAAGCCCTTGTTCTCACTTTCAAGAAATCCAAACTCTTCAATATCTTCTTGTGGTAAAGGGTATGATGCATCACTTCCATAAGGAATTTCAAATATATGGTCTATTAGTGTTGAGAAATGAGTCAAAGGTCCAACCAGTAGGGAGTACTAGCTCATTTAAACCAGTAGATAAAGCATTCCATGTGATTTTTCTAGGAGCTAGTAACTCCTCCAAAAAACCAAGTTGAGAATCTCTCTCCCCTCTTCTCTCTTTTGTGAACTATATGAATAATCTAAAGTAAAACCAAACAGAAAACTCTTAATAACAATGGAATGAATTTGAAGAATATAGTGCATGTGGTATTGTAACCTGGAACTGGTTAATTTCAATTCAGGTTTAGGACATGTTTTGCATATTGGCGACTATGGTTCTCACTGTTATGCCTATTTGCTTGTTAGATATGTAGTAACCTTTGATCCATTAATCCATATGTGACGCTCTTTCTCTATATTGGCTGGCCTCCGACTAGACTCAACATAATAGTTCTCAAAATAAGAAACAAAATTATGCTTACATTTCGACACCACATGACCAAATTCCGTAATGTCATTCCCTCTCTTGTTGAGGGAGTCAACAAGTTTTTTCGAGTCAAGAACAAAATCAACATTTTCAAAGATGTAGATTATGAACCTACCGGAGAGCATGAAAGAGGCCGAAAGCTTCCCCCACATCAACATTACTAACGGGAGAAAGTCATATGGTTTTGGCAAGGACAAATGCATCTTCATCGTCTCTTATGCACATACCAATTCAAACACAGTTCCTTTGCGGTGAGAAAGAAGCATTGATGTTGCACTTATAACGACCCAACTGCGGTTTCTGCCAAAGCACAACAGTCGGGTCTGCTGCTGTACTGCATGATGCCACACTAACATCAGCTGCAGCTATTGAAGAAGCAGCCCTGCTGTTTTTGAACAATAGTACTATTCGCAACGGATCAATCATCTAATTACTTATTTCTTCTTAGTTAATATAATCTTCCTCTAACTGTCAATGAAACAAACTGACATGGTTTAATAATTTGTTAACAGTATTTGGATCTTGTTAGTTTGGACAGCAAGTATGGATGTGTTTGTTTCGGGTTTTAAAAAAATAGATTTTATGTCTAGAGATTTTTAAAAAACTATGAAACTATTTATGTTTGTTACTACCCATAAAAATAACTTAAAAAAAAATGATTTTTAACTAGTTCATTTGTTACTTCTTTTCTTCTTTTTTTTTATAAAAAAATATTATTATAAAAAAATATTAAATTTTGAGAAAAGCTAATCTTTATAGCTTTTCATTTTAGATTCGAAAATAATTTTTTTTTGTAAAATGTTTTTTTTTAATGGCTTAAATAGGTCTTTCGTCCCTGCAAATATAGGCCATTTGAATTTTCGTCCCTGAAGTTATTAATCCTTCTATTTTGCCATTGCAAATATTAATCATTTGAAAAATGGTCCTAATTACATCTGATTAGTAACTTCATGGACGAAAATTCAAATAGTCTATATTTGCAGGTACGAAAGACCTATTTAAGCCAACCACCTCGCCCAATCATCACTTGCCACATGGGCATTGGGCACCATGTCACTAATGATAGCCCACCTCAGCAAAAAAACCTAATTAGGACCAAAAGTCAAATGAAAGGATTAGTAACTTCAAGGATAAAAATTCAAATGACCTATATTTGCATGGACGAAAGGCCTATTTAAGCATTTTTTTTAATTCATAAGCAAGCACTTTAACATGAAAAATAAAAGTGATTTATTTTATATAATATACAAAACATGATTGCAAAAAATAACTCAATTTTAAATGATATACATGAGTGTTGTTAAAATCAATGACCAAAATTCGTGTCCAAGAGCATTTGGGGGACCAAAACTTGCTGAAATGTGTTAGAGGAACAAAAAATTGAATTTGAAATATTTGTAGGAATTAAAATTTTAACACTTTTTGTTATCTTCAATTGTATAATTTAATTAATATCATGGGTATCATTATCTTTCTTGTGGTTGAAAGCTAAGACCAATTACATTATCTTTCATGTGTTTCATTTGTTGTTTTCGTTCCTTTTTTAAAATCATGGTTGTATCAATACTTTGAGTCCTAGCCTAACACTCTTTCTACGGGTTGGGAGCTCTTATTGTTTTCTTTTAAAAAATATTATGGGTATCATTTTCATTTTGCATTTAAAATAATGAAACTACCATAACAATAAAAAGGATAATTTAATAAAATTATTGTATTTCTATTTTTATTTTTCATCTTTTTTTTCTTCTTTTTTTGCCTATAGCTTAAGTAACAAACATTACATAAAAATTCCTCTAAAAAATGATGTATTGCATCATCAATATGTTTATAGAAATTGAATTAAGTGTAGTCTTCCGATGCTTGGAGAATTGTCTTCTCCACCTTGTGGTCCACTCCTCACACTTGGCATCTTCAACAAAAAGTAAAAATGAAATTTTCAGGATTCAATACTTGCCGGAAATAGAATAGAATCAATTACTTTTGTCAAAAACACAAAAATAGAATAGAATCAATATATATATTTTTTTGGTATAATTTAATCAAACACAAATAGAATAGAATCAATATAATTAGTTATTCTATAAAAAAAATTACTTAATTAGTTAATTAATCTTCCTATAAAAGTCAAGAAGACCTTAGAAATAAACATACCAACACAAAAATAAATCAAGAATTGAAAAGTTTTGCAATGGCTGCAATTGAAGAAGAGGTTCAGCTTTTGGGTGCAGTGGGAAGTCCATTTGTGATAAGGGTTCAAATTGCTCTAAAATTGAAGGGTATTGAACACAAATATGTTGAAGAAAAATTGGGCTATTTGAGTGAAACACTTCTCAACTACAATCCAGTTTACAAGATGGTTCCTGTTCTTGTACATAATGGGAACCCCATTTCAGAATCACGTGTGATTCTTGAGTATATTGATGAGGCTTGGAAGCAGAATCCAATCTTGCCCAATGATCCTTATCGAAGAGCCTTGGACCGTTTTTGGTCTAAGTTCATTGATGACAAGGTAATCCATTTCTTATATTATAGCTTATACGAATTCAATTTAACTTTATTTTATGTTACAGAAATATCTTATACACAAGCGTTTATAATAAGCAACAAATTAAGTTTTTTTATCCAAATAGGACTATAGTATAGTTCTTAAGTGCGGTTAGGGTTACCCCTCTATGTCGGGGCATAATGTTAGCAAATGTGACTAAAACTTTGTTTGTCTGGATTTATTTTCCGATCTATCTAACATTAATTTGTGCAATTAGTGTGTGGCTGCTGCATGGAAATCTGTTTTTATACCCGATGAGAAAGAGCGCGAGAAGGCTCATGAAGAGTTATTCGAGGCTCTGCAGTTTCTTGAGAATGAGCTGAAGGACAAGTTCTTTGGAGGAAAGGAGATTAGCTTTGTGGATATTGCTGCTTCCTTCATCACTTTATTTCAAGATGTAGCAGAGTTTCAGTTGTTCTCGGGTGACAAATTTCCGAAGCTACACAAATGGAGTCAAGAGTTTTACAACCATTCAGTCGTCAAAGAAATTATGCCGACAAAAGAACACCAACATGGATTTTTCAAAGCTCGCGCTGCAAGTATTGCTGCTGCAAACAAAGCTGCTGCATCAAAATAGATTTGTATAAGTACTTGACTATGTTGAGTTATTGGTTGTTTGAATTTTAATTTAAATGGAATAATACTATGATTTCTCATGTGTCACAAAGCTCCTGAAAGATTGTTGTCATTTTTGCTATTTCAATTAATGAAAGAATTGTTGCAAGTTTTTTGTATGTCATTCATTTATGTAATTTTCGCTATTTCAATAAAATGTGGTTATGGTTATGAATCAAAATCTATATAAGTGGTTTTATAAATAGATATGATTTGATTTATAAAAACATATGTGACAAAATATTGATTACTTATTGTTAGTTAATATAATCTTCCTCTAACTTCGAGGAAAAAATCAAAACTGTTCAATAACTGTCAATGAAACAAAATGAAACAGTTTAATAATTCGTTATCCCACTTGTTAGTTGTTAATAGTATTCAGATCTTGTTGGTTTGGAGAGCAGAGCATATAGCCAAGCTGTAAAATGGAATATATCCATGTGATTAGAGGCGTTAATTTAGGGAATCTTGAGAATTTGGGCCTCAATTCACATGTCAAGAGAGCTTAAAATACCAAAAGATAATCAACTCCTTTTTAACGATCTCTCATACAAAAATTTATAATTTTTTAATAAAATATGAGATTGCTAAAAAACAAAATTTGAATTAAGTATAAAATGTTTAAAAATTCATATTTAATTTATCAATTATTAAAAAAATCTAAACTTTCGCAAGAGATATTTATATAATGTAGTAAACATGACTATAAAAAATATTCAAAATATTGAAAGATACAATTGAGTTTACTTAAAAGGAGAGATCAAAATTTGTATCGAAAAACATTGGAGATCAAAACTCTAAAAATTTGTAGAGGGGCTAAAAATGTAATTTGAAATAATTGTGAAAATTAATCTCTCGAGTTTTATGAGACTAAAATGAACAGCAAACTCTGCCCAAGAGTTTTAACGGTGCTGCATGCATGCACATGGTTTGATTCGAATTCAAGATTAAGTACTCGCACCCATTATTATTATAAGTTAAAAAAAAAAATTAAATTTATTGAAAAACTAATTTTTACTAGTGGTCTGAGCAAATCCTTGATTCGTCCCTATTTATAACTTGTTACATCACATAGAATTGAAGTGCTACAATGGCTACAGCTGTGAAGCTTTTAGGTTCTGTGGGAAGTCCATTTGTGATAAGAGTTCAAATTGCTCTGAGATTGAAAGGTATTGAACACGAATATGTGGAAGAAAAATTAGGCCATTTGAGTGAAACACTTCTCAACTACAACCCTGTTTACAAGATGGTTCCCGTTCTTGTTCATAATGATAAGCCCATCTCAGAGTCACTTGTGATTCTTGAGTATATTGATGAGACTTGGAAACAAAACCCTATCTTGCCTTCTGATCCTTACAAAAGAGCCTTGGATCGCTTTTGGGCCAAGTTCCTAGATGAGAAGGTAAATCCTAGTTATTAATAATAATAGTAATCTCATTAGCACGACACTTCTGATCGAAGGCATGTTTGGTGTTCAACATTGACATAACACAGACACATGTGATTACATTCTTTTATGTCGTTTTCGTACATTATTACCAATGTTGACATGTCACTGCTGTTTTCTGTGTGTTTGCATTTGTGTGCTTCATAGGTTACAATGCTTCATAGTTTATATAGCAAATGTGACTGATATGATAGCAATTGTGGTTGTGATGTTGTTCTTGTGGATATATCTTAAACCTATATATTTCGATAACGATTGCAGTAATATTTTTATGACTAACATGAACAGCCTAATGTGTGATCCATGCTAGAATTTATCTACCTTGTCAATATGTGTAAACTTTGTTTATCCGGTTTCATTTTCCTATCTATCTAACTTTATTTGTACAATCAGTGTATGGCTGCTGCTGTGAAATCTCTTTTTATCCCTGATGAGAAAGAACGCGAGAAGAGTCGTGAAGAATTATTCGAGGCTCTGCAGTTTCTTGAGAATGAGCTGAACGACAAGTTCTTTGGAGGACAAGAGATTGGTTTTGTGGATATTGCTGCTCTCTTCATCCCATTATTCCAAGAAGTAGCAGAGTTGAAGTTGGTCCCTGGTGACAAATTTCCGAAGCTACACAAATGGAGTCAAGAGTTTTACAACCATCCAGTCGTCAAAGAAATTATGCCGACAAAAGAACAACAATTTGGCTATTTCAAAGCTCGCAGTGCAAGCATTGCTGCTGCAAACATTGCTGCTGCGTCAAAATAGCTCGTGCGAAACTCTGAACTTGTAATGAAATTCGTACAAGTACTTGTGTGCTGGTGAGTTATTGGTGGTTTGGATTAAGTTCAAATGGAGATCTATGATTTCTCTTTTCTAACACAATAATTTCTATGACAGAATAATTCCTTGATTATTGGTTTCTTGTTAGATATATAATCTTCGATCAGTTAATCCTCGTAAGACAGTAACAGTAACACCATTCGATGATGCAAATATACATATAAAGCTTTTGCTCTATAATGGTTACTTATGTTTCAATTAATATAACTTTCCTTTAACTTGTGTTAAGACGGTAAGTCCAGTTCAGCAAAATAAAGAAACCATAAGCGCAAACAATGTACACGCGATAATTGGTAACAAAGTTCGGTCAGTTGTGCCTACATCTCCAACTACAGAGTGGCTGCATACCGCGTGGTGCTACGTCCCCCACAACACACTCAACACTAAGTCTTCCATAATCTCATTTTGATAACTATAACCTTAGATGTCACATGGAGAAATCTCTGATTACAAACTATGATTTTAAAATGAAACCCTAACAGCAAAAATCCAATGACAGATAATATTAATAACAATCACAAACACGAAATTCTGAGTCTATTTTGACGCAAAGAGGCTGTCATAGTGAGCTTTGAAATAAGCAAAAAGAGGTTCTCTAGGAGGCATATTTTCCTTAACAATTGGATGGTTTAGAAATTCTTGGCTCCACTTGGAAAGTTTGGGACACTTTTCAGCATTCAACAATTGCAACCCTGTTATGTCTTGTATCAAAGGGATCCAAAAAGCTATGTACACAGCTGCAATATCCACAATTCCAATCTCCTCTCCTCCAAAGAACTTGTCCTTCAGCTCATTCTCAAGAATCTGTAGATTCTCAATTGTTCCTTCGACATTCTTCTCGCGCTCTTTCTCGTCATCAACGGTATGAACAGCTTTAATTGAAGCAGCTATAATCTGATCATTTAAAAAATAATCAGCACAAATAGAATTTATTTAGATAACTAATATCCAAAGCTAGGTTTTTTTTAAGCAAATTATCCAAGGTTATTGTAACGTGGCCGCAGCTAAAACTGCATCAGTCACATATGACAATAGTTTTAACAAAACCAAGTATTTCAACACGACTGCAATTCAAAAATTAGCGTATTTACCTTGTCGTCGATGAAGTTGGACCAAAATCGAGCAAGGGCTCTTTGGTATGGATCAGAAGGCAAGATGGGATTTTGTTTCCAAGTCTCATCGATATACTCAATAATCACAAGGGATTCTGATATAGGCTTATCATTGTGAACAAAAACTGGAATCTTTTTATAAACTGGGTTATACTTGAGAAGAAGTTCACTTTTGTTGGCCATGTTTTCTTCAAGAAATTTGTATTCAATTCCCTTAAACTTGAGAGCAATCTGTACCCTGCACACAAATGGGCTTCCTATAGCTCCCAATAGCTTCACTTCTTCTTGATTTGTAGCCATTGCAGCACTACAATTTTCTGACTTTAACAACTATCAAGAAAATTTATTTGTGAGTGAGGCACAGTGGCTTTTTAAAGAGTTTGGAAGATTAATAATTTTCAACCTACATGTTGTTGACTAGATGTGTTAAGGTGTTGCCTTCCCTATCAAGATAATAGGCAAGAAGTGATGTAAGGGGTTACACCAGCAATATATATAAAAATAATTTAATTAAGTGTGGTCAACCTGACAATTATTTATTGTATTCACATGTATGTATATACTTTGGAACACTTTAATAAGTGTTGAGACTTGAGATCCCCTATTTTTTATTGAATCTTTCTTTAATATTTAAAATATATATATATATAATCACAAAAAGAATTAACATGAATACTATTACTACCACCATGAGGCAGGGTGATCTTATATATTTATCTAGGAATTTTGGATACTCCAAACGTATAGACTTTTTTGTATTAAATAAGTGTTAGGATATCGATACAAGTCTCATCTCATCTAAATATAAGTCTTAACTCAATTGATAAAAGTGTCGAAATTATTAAACCGGACATCGCGAATGTGGTTTGAACTCCAGCTTTTCACTTATGTGTGAATTTCCAATAACTATTGACATTTTGTCTATCTAAAAAATTTATCCAAATACTTTTTGTTTACTCAAACCAGGTTACTTAATTTCAATATCAAGGAAATTCATAATTCAAACGGAGGAAAATGAAAGAGTCATGTCGATATTTCGAGCGATTTGCCATGAGCTAAGAAAAGTTGTTGCTTGAGAAACTACTGCTTCCACGGGTTCATATTTGTCTTTCCAGAGCTATGGAGTTTATTTCTTTTTCCCAAATACTCCAAGTAACGATTTCAAACATAAGTCAATTATGACTCATTAAGATGCTGCCAAATCTCCCAAATACCTCATCAAAACTTTCTGCAGAACTCACAGCTGCTTTCAGCTTTGACCAGAATTTAACGCGCCAGCACTCAGGGCCGACCCAAGGACCACGTGGCCAAAACAAGGACTTTAAGCCTCAAAATATTAGGTTGAAAAAAGCCTTAAAATATTTTAAGTTATTTATAAATATATAATATGAAAATTTACGAATGAATGCTTCCCTAGTTGAGTTGGTAGAAGGGAAAGGTCTTATATTTCTTTGTTCAAGGTTCAATCTTGACTCCAACAAATCAGTGATTTATCGTAAAAGGAGGAATGCTAGCAACACACATTCTAACACACACTTTTCAACACACTTCCTTTGATTGGTTAAAATTCACATGGGTCCCACCAAATCATGTGGGTCCTATATACTTTTTGTGAGTCCCATGTGAATTTTAACCAATCAAAAAGAGTGTGTTGAAAAGTGTGTGTTAGAAAGTGTGTTGCTAACATTTCTCATGTAAAAGACCTCATAATAGAAATTGATTTAGGCCTCTATACTTGTTGGGCTGGCCCTGCCAGCACTGCACACTGTCATACCGAGTCATCAACACTTGTTGGAAAATATGTAGGTTAACTTTAAGTAGTACTAGTTGGTGGGCGCCTTGAGCCTGTTTTGAAAGTTTGATCGAATAGATCCCGATTTTTTTACCCTTTTTAATCTTATGGTAAAAGGTAAATAATTATGTGATGAACATCGTGAAACTTGTATAAAACATATAACTCGTTTCTATTATCTTTTTGGTGTTATTTTATTAGAAGAATTAAAGTCATTAGAAGTATTCTAATTATTTAATCAAATTCAAATTTTTGAACAAAAGACATTCAAATGTTTTACCTATGCATACATTCTTATCGAATAATATTAACTATTAGGACTGACAGAAACCCCTTTTTTTGTTTTGCAAAATAACAACAATGAGAAATGGGACATCCAAAGTTCCGCCCCAACACATCAAATGTACCTGCGGCTACCAACTGAGATATATATTTCCGGGACAAAAATTATTTTCTTTATTGATTGAAATATGAAAAATGACAACAATATTATTGAGTTTCTTTCTCATGGAAAAAATCACATACCAAAACTTATTATGAAATCAAATCCCAACAGTAAAAAACTCAGTGACAGAAAATAAGTGTTTTCACAAACTTGAAACTCTGAATCTATTTTGAAGCAGAAACAAGGCTATCATATTTAGCTTTGAAAAATGCAAAAAGAGGGTCTCTAGCAGGAACATGTTCCTTCACAGCAGGATGGTTGAGAAATTCTTGGCTCCATTTGTAAAGCTTTGGATACTTTTCAGCACTGAACAATTTCAATTCTGCTATGTCTTGAATCAAAGGGATCCAAAAAGCTATGAACACAGCAGCAATATCCACAAAGTTAATCTCTTCTCCCCCAAAGTACTTGTCCTTCAGCTCATTCTCAAGAATCTGCAAAGCCTAAGTTGATTCTTCAACATTCTTCTCGCGCTCTTTCTCGTCGTTAACAGCATAAACAGCTTTGAATGAAGAGGTCACAATCTGCTCATTTATTAGTAAATTATTATGTTAGAAAATAATCAGCACAAACGTAACAATTTAAAATATTCAACTTAGTTACATTTTTTAAAAAATGTACGTAACTTCGATCTAGGCTGTGACATCAAAATATAAAATAAAAAATTTGTACATGGAAATTATTACACAGATCAGCCACATTTGAGTAAATTCATCGTGATATCATCAAATATATTACAATGCGACCACAATATAAAAGCTTTAGAAAATTTACCTTGTCATCGATGAATTTGGACCAAAATCGAGCCAATGATTTTTGGTATGGATCGGACGGCAAAATGGGATTTTGTTTCCAAACCTCATCAATGTACTCAAGAATCACAAGAGATTCGGATACCGGCTTCTCATTGTGAACAAAAACTGGAATCTTCTTATGAACTGGATTGTATTTGAGAAGAAGATCACTTTTGTTGGTCAAGTCTTCTTTAACAAATTCATATTCAATTCCTTTGAATTTGAGTGCAATTTGTACCCTGCAAAAAAATGGGCTTCCCACAACTCCCAAAAGTTTCACCTCTTCCTGATTTGTACCCATTGATTGCAACTCTACAATTTTCTCTTGAATTTATCAAGGCAATTTTGTTTTGATGTGTGAATACTCCTAAGATCTTGTGGCTATTTATAGGAGTACATTGTTGCAAAATAAGTGATGTAAGACGTTAAATCAGCTATATGTATAGAAAATGATTAATAATGGAAATCTTTAATTGTGTTCACATGTATGTATATATATGTGGGAGAATCTAGACCGTTGAGGAATCCTGTTATCATATATCCTTTACTAATAGTAGTAAAAATTAAACTGGATATAGATCTTAACAACAAAAATAGAATAGAATCAATATAATTTAATGAAATACATTAATTTCATTCAATGTATTTATATACTCGGTTTGCACGATAAAACATTTTTGGGTAAAATAAGATTTATTTGATTTTCTATTTAATTTTAAAACAGTCTACACTTAAATTTCAAAATCATAATTCTTTTTTAGCATTAACACATCAATGTATGTAGTCGATCGCTAACCACAACCGACTGCTATCCCGACAACCTATGATCATCTCCGACGACTCACAACCAGCACTCTAGTGACACCTTTGACCATTACAGCCACTTGTCCGTCAATGAACACACAAACACCGCTCCAACCACCACGAAACACCAATCTAGCCATCGTTAACCACCACTCTACCCAACACTTCAACTGTTGCGGACACTTATCCACCAATTATCACTACCACCATCATCGATCACTACTCATAACACCACTTCAAACACCTCTACCACCACCAACCACACCTAGGCTGCTGCAGTCACCTATCATCTCAAATGTTAGGAATAATAATCCAGTTTGTTAGATGTTTTAGTTAGTTAGAAAGTTGGTTATAAAACTTGTTTTTGAACTTATCTTGCATAGCAAGTAATGTAGGCTACAAATAGCCTAGCTATCTTATGTCTTTGTAATCAGAGATTTTCCTATAAAATATACAAGTTTAATTTCTCTCTAATCTCTTCTCTCTTGTCCTCTCTATTCTCTCTCAAAATTCACAAATCAATCCCTTTGTTCCAGCAAATGGTATCACAACACTGGTTTTGATCCTAGAACCTTGCAATCATTGTGAATGCATTCAACAATTCTTGATGCATCAAAGCAAATATGTTTTTGATATACTGAGAAAGTTCAATATGCAGCATTGCAATCTAGCCAAAACTCTAAGTGAAACTGGTATAAAAATTGAAAAGGATGGGAATGAAGAAGAAGTGAATGCTACAATGTATAAAGGTATTGTAGGTTAACTGAGATACTTGTGTAGCACAAGACCAGACATAGCATTTTGTGTTGGATTGATAAGATGATATATGGAGAATCCTAAGGTATCTCATCTATTAGCAACAAAAAGAATAATGAGATATGTTGAAGGAACACTAAACTGGAGAGTTTTGTTTCCAACTAAGAAAGATGATAAGAATGTAAGGAAAAGATGACAGAAAAAGAACTGCAGAATATTTTTTCTTCTAAGGCAAGACACCAATTTCCTGGTGTTCTAAGAAAGAATTAGTAGTGGCTCTATATACTTGTGAGTCGGAATACATTTCTACTGCAATGAGTGCTTGTCAAGTTGTTTCGCTTGATTCGCTAACGCCGGAACTGAGAATCACAGAAGTTGTGATATTGATGGTTGACAACAAACCTGCCATTAATCTAATTAAACATCCTATAACACATGGGAAAAGCAAACACATTGAAACAAGATTTCACTTTCTTAGAGAGCAAGTCACTAAAGGAAAGTTGGTTTTGGAGCACTGCAAGACAGATGTTCAAGTTGCAGATGCCATGACAAAGTCATTGAAGATGGAAACATTTAAAAGACTAAGAAGCGTGATGGAAATGGTGGATTCCGCAAACAAGAATTAAGGAAGAGTGTTAAGAATAATTATTCAGTTTGTTGGATGTTTTAATTAGTTAAAAAGTTGGTTATAAAAGTTGTTTTAAAGTTAGCTTGCATAGCAAGTAATGTAGGCAATAAATAGCTTAGCTCTCTTATGTGTTTGTAATCAGAGACTTTCCAAAATAATATATAAGTTTAGTTTCTCCCATAAACTCTCTCTAATCTCTTCTCTCATCTCCTCTTTATTCTATCTCAAAATTCACAAATCAATCCCTTTTTCCAACATCAAACAACCGCTACTTTCAACCACTATGTTAAATGAATTATTATAAAAATTTTGCATTAGGTAAATTCATAGTGTAACAAGATAGAGAAAATGGTTTATGTAAAAATATAAAGTACGAAACTAACTGAAAAATGAAACTCAAAATTATAAATACACCATTTGTTTTCAAAATTTGTTTAAACCTTCGACCCAAAATACCAGTTATTCGATCAAGTAACATCAATACCCTTTTCAAAGAAAAAACATAATTCCAACAAAAAATAAATTATGAGACCTTAAAGAAATTGGGAGCATAAAGTGGGTTCTCTTGTCTCAATCTAATTTTCTCCGTACGTAAAAATCAGTGATCGAACCCCTTACCATTTGCTTAAGAGATTCAAGTCTCTTACAACTTGAACTAATTTATTGTTGATATGCTTCAACATATCCTTAACACTCTTGGATGTGTCCGAGATGTGTCTAAAAATGTCTAAGGTGTTTTGAAACCAAAAATTATAAAGTTTTAATGAAACACTTGTCTTATCTGAATTGTCGGACACGCTTCCTATCTTGTTGGACAAGAGATAGCTTTCTATACTTTAATCCTTTTATAAACTTTTACTAAAATGAATTCTTTATCAATCGTTGATTTAGAATTTTACAAAACTTGAACGGTCAAAACTATATTGTAGTCTCATATAGATTTGATATTTGATTTTCATAACAAACTGACATTCTCGGTGCAGTGCGAGGAAACTCAACATTAAAAATAGAAAATTATATTTAATTTTCGAAGATTTTAAAACAGAAAACCAAAAAACACAAAAACGGCAACTTAACAATTTTGTAACTTTGATAGGAAAGATAGTATTGTTGTATTGTGATGGGATCTGGTGCATTAGTGTTGGTATGATCGCGGGTAAGATAATATTGTTGTATTGATGATCCTAAATGATTTGATTTGGAGCCCAACTTTCCACTGGCAAAAAACATTGGTAAAAGCCAATCAAGCAAAAATTATGGAAATACACTAAGATTACCTTTAAACTTGATTTTTTTTTTTTTAACAAAACCTTTAAACTTGATAAATGTGCTGCAGACGTTCTACTTTTCTAGCAATTTATGTTAATATAGATTATGAGACAGGTTTTGAATAAACTCTAGCTCATATTAAAATATATAAAATGATTATATTAAAGAGAAAATCAACAATGAATACCTCAAAATATTTCTAATTTATTCATAGTTTACATGACAGTTTACAATTGACATTACTTTTTATTTTAATAAGAATAGACATCAATACCAGAAATAATAATATACGAGGCTAAATTAATAAAACACTCCAATTACATTATTATTGAATTTCTTTATCATGGAAAAGAACCACATACCAAAACATATTATAAAATGAAATCCAAACAACAAAACTCAAGACATATAATAAGTTCTTTCACAAACTTGAAATTCTGAATCTATTTTGAAGCAGAAACAGCTCTATCATATCTAGCCTTGAAATTTGCAAAAATAAGGTCTCTAGGAGGTACATTCTCCTTCACAATTGGATGGTTGAGAAATTCTTTGCTCCATTTGTAAAGCTTTGGATACTTTTCAGCAGTGAACCATTTCAACCCTATTAAGTCTTGAAACAAAGGGATCCAAAAAGCTATGAACACAGCAGCAATATCCACAAAACCAATCTCCTCTCCCCCAAAGAACTTGTCCTTCAGCTCATTCTCAAGAATCTGCAGTGCCCCAGTTGATTCCTCAATATTCTTCTCGCGCTCTTTCTCATCGTTAAAAGCATAAACAGCTTTCAATGATGGAGTCGCAATCTGATCATTACAAAAAATTCAACATTAATTTATTAGTCATTTTTATGTTAGAAAAATAATCACTAAGACATTATTTAGATATTCTATTTGCAAAGTTACATCTTTTTTAAAAAAAATGTAGCGATTGCGATTTGGGCTGTAACATCAACATAAAAAAAAATTATGTACCTGCATAGAAATTGTAATGCGGCCGCAATTAATGAGTGCAAATGTTTGTGATATCAAATATTGCAATGCGACCTTAATTTAAAAGTTTTAGGAAATTTACCTTGTCATCGATGAATTTCGACCAAAATCGAGTCAATGATTTTTGGTATGGATCGGACGGCAAAATGGGATTTTGTTTCCAAACCTCATCAATGTACTCAAGAATCACAAGGGATTCTGATATAGGTTTCTCATTGTGAACAAAAACTGGAACCTTCTTATGAACTGGATTGTATTTGAGGAGAAGATCACTTTTGTTGGCCAAGTCTTCTTGAACATATTTGTATTCAATTCCTTTCCACTTAAGAGCAATCTGTACCCTGCAAGCAAATGGGCTTCCCAAAGCTCCTAAAAGTTGCACCTCTTCTTGATTTATAGACATTGATTGCAACACTTCAATATTCTCTCCGACTTTTGTTTTGATGTGTGAGTTCTCCTAAGCTCTTGTGCCCTTTTATAGGAGTACACTGTTGTAAAAATATTATGTAAGACGTTACATCAGCATTATATGTATAGAAAATGAATAAGAATGTAAAACTTTAATTGTGTTAACATGTATATATATACGTGGGACAATCAAGACCGTTGAGACTTCATGTAATCATATTTCCGTTATTACTTTGCAGAAACTGGAAACAGATTCTGCTAAAAGAAGGAAAAAAACTGGAAATTGATCTTAACAACAAAAATAGAATAGAATCAATATAATTTAATGAAACAAATTAATTTGAATCGAAGTAGAAAAAAAACCTTTGAAAATAAAGTCTAGGTTTTTTGGTGTATTTTAATGTTTTTTAACATATGATTATTTTAAATTAAATTTTATTTGATAGAACATTTTTGCAAAACATCGACTTTCTATCCAACAGATCATTTTTGGATTTTAGTTGCTAGACATAGAGTTAGGATTCCAATCGCATATATTATCCAATCATATGTCATTGAATCAATTAACTATTTTACTTACCATCAAAAGTTAATTGGTACAATAATGAATTTTACGTGCTTGTCCGACATTGAATTCAAAATAGTTATTTAGGTGCAATTGTTTCGGAGTGTCAAAATATTCGGCACAATTTTAATAGTATTACTTTTTCGCATGTTAGAAGAGTAGCTAATCAAGTTGCTCACTATTTAGCAAAATATGCAATTTCTATTTTTTTCTGATGTTGTTTGGATTGAAGAAACACCTTATAATGATGTGGTTGAGGCCTTCGATTTGATGTCACACTTGGATGAATGAATATAAGTTTCTTGTAAAAAAAAATTGTTGTCACTTAAAATTACAATCCCATATTATGATTAGAATTACTAATGTTGAATCAAATAAGTTTGTCATTGAAAATGATTAACTTGTGAGTAATGACCAGGTATAGCAACAAAGCGCATACCCGCAGTTACCTGCTCGAACCAACCTCAATTTTACGGGGTTTTCCCGCTTTGACTGGGTTTGGGTATGAGTTTGTGTTTTCTCCGATTTTAAAACACAAGTACAACACAGGTACAGGACGGGTAACGGGGTTACAGGTGCCCACCCTGAACCCATACCCAAAACTGTTTCATTGTAGAAAATTACTTTATCATCCATTCATATTTGTCATGTTATAAAATTTGCAATTGATATTCAAAGAAGCAACCAAATCATTCGGTCAAGCAAATGTTAAAATGAGCATATTGTTGAACAATGCACTACAACATTGTCCTCGAAACTGGAAAAAAAAAACTTATTTTTTTATTTAAAAAAATGATTCATTTTGGGGATGGGGCTAGTATACCCAATTTCGCTGGGGATGGGGATGAGATTCAATTTCTCATATCCGTTGGGTAAGGGTAGGGTAATGGATAAATATACAAGAGTCGAGGATGGAGACCGGGAAAAAGTAAAACTCGTCCCCACCCAACCTCAATACTATGCCTAGTAATGACTCTTAATTATCAATCTAACTACTTTATTCTTCCTCCAAAAGAATCACTTTATCACTTCTATTCTACTTTTTGCTCTTTTTTTTTTTTATCGAGTTACAGTTCAATTTTATTTAGGATACATTTGAAGAAGAAGCGCAAGCTTGATGCAAAACCATCTTAAATTAGTAGAAAGAATTTCTAATAAGAGAATCCTAACTTCTGTAAGTAACATGAGTCTCTCTTCATGTATTATTATCATTAGGGTTGTTATTATTTATGAAATTCCATAAACCCAATTAGATAAGGAGAACACCAACCATTGATCAAAATTTATTTTTTCCGCACCCAGAGCGGCTTAAATGAGATGGCACGGGTCTTTCTAACTTAACCAAGGTCTTTGGTTCAAATCCAGCCTTGGATATAGAAAGCCTTAAAACTCGTAGAGAGAGATTGCCACCCATTTAAGAAGGATACACAATTTACAACAACAAAAAAAAAAAAAATTTCCATAGGACAAATTGAATGAAACAATAATTCATCAGAACATAATGCCGGTACTAATTATTACACCAACCAAACAAGGCTGGGATTCAACGAAACCATGAATAAAAGCAAATGCTAATCAAAAAAAGGAACATAAAGGTAGTTATCATATCTTAATACACAAAAAATATTAATTAATGGTACTATAATAAACAAACATGTAAGCAAAGAGGTTGCAGCTGCCATGAGTATGAGAAAGTAGAACGCAGTGAAGAGTAGGCAGACGCCACTGGAAACTCCAACAACAAAAAGTAGCATAACGACGCGGAAGCTAGGACGGTGGAAACGGAGGGGTGTTTTGAGGAAAACGGAGATCGTGTAACTGAACATGAAACAGGCGACTGAAGCGAGTGAGATTTTAGCCACAGTTTGCTGTATGGTTAATGGAGCATTTTGGAAGAAGCCGAGTAACGGAATTGGATGTGATGCCACCATGGCCATACGGAACCCTAACTTCCTCATCTTATCTACGTTAACGTCCGCCATTGTTGGAAAAGTGAACCTAAAATGAAGAAAAACCAAGAACAAATCTATAATTTAACAAAAACTATGAAATTACGATCACCTTTCACAAGAATTTAAGGCAAAACACAAACCATGGAGCAGCGGTGGATGTGACCGGAGCAGGAGGAGATGCAAGCGCCAAGGAAGATGACGATAAGGTTTGGCCTGTATCGGTGGTGACAGAAGGTGGTTGTTGCGGTGGAGACATTGTGATGAAGAAAACAGGAGAAAATGAAGAGAAATAAAAAAAAGGAAACTTCTACGGTACACCCGCAAATTATGGTGTACCGGTACTCTTACTTTAAAAAATCTATAAATTAATCATCATTTTTATGATATAAAGAGCTATTTGTATTTTAGAAAATATCATTTCATAAGAAAAAACATTATTTCATTGTTTATAAAAATCATAGTAATTTTTTTTACATTTTATTGTAAAAAATAATTAAAATTCTCTATTATG